>Ga0214202_1000020_pt1 | contig 100926 bp, 114 predicted proteins | sample TroBogEpilimnion_9_FD_153040 | JGI IMG/M metagenome (GOLD analysis project Ga0214202, IMG submission 153040) | Freshwater microbial communities from Trout Bog Lake, WI - 03JUN2009 epilimnion | ecosystem: Environmental > Aquatic > Freshwater > Lake > Epilimnion/Euphotic zone | place: Trout Bog...
GCTTTGGCAGGCGGGGTCGGAATGTCCTTTTTCGCATCCGCCGTTTCTTGCTTGATCAGCTCTTCTTCCGCGACCTTATCGGCTTTGATTTTGGCGTCCGGCTTGATCTCTTTGACCGTCTTGTCACCCTTGGTCATTTTGGTGAGCTCGTCGGCGGTCACCATTTCAACGGCAATGGATTCGGGCTGGTCTTCGAATTTGGGCGTGTTTGAAAAGGCAATCAAAGTCGCAAGCAAAAGCGCTGCGTGAATCGCAGCGGAGAGCGGTACGCCAGGTTCGGACCAATTGATCTTCACCGCTTAAAATCCATAATATCGTGCCATTATTTCGTCGGCTGCGGTTCGTTCACGAGCGCAACCTTTTTGTATCCAGCCGATGTTAGAACAGCCATCACATCAGCCACTTTGCCATAGGCAACCGTTTTATCGCCGCGGACAAAAATGCGCTCTTCCGGACCTGTTTTTGCAATCGCTTGTAGTTTCGGAAGAAGGTCAGCTTGCGCCACTTCCGTATCCATCAAAAACAATTTGCCATCGCTTTTGATCGAAACGATCAAAGGTTGCTTGTCGACATTGAGCGCGGCGGCGGCCGTTTGCGGCAAATCGAGCGGGACGCCCGTTGTAAGAAGCGGGGCCGCGACCATAAAGATGATCAAAAGCACCAACATGACGTCGATAAACGGCGTCATATTGATCTCGGACATCGGACGATGCTTGCGTCCGCCGCGACGTCCGCGTCTACCGCCACCACCACTTGGAGCTGCTGCTGCCATTGCCATAGCGTGCTGCTCCCTTAGCTCGGAATGCGTTCGTCAATGTGACGGGAAAGGATTGCGGAAAACTCGTCAGCAAAGCCCTCAAGCCGGGCCTGTTGCTTGGCCGCGCGCGCTTGCAGCCAGTTATAGGCGATAACTGCAGGAATAGCGGCAAAAAGGCCGATGGCGGTTGCAAACAAAGCCTCGGCAATGCCGGGGGCTACAACGGCGAGCGAGGTGTTTTTAGACGCCGCGATCGAACGGAAGGCCGTCATAATGCCCCAAACCGTTCCGAAAAGGCCAATAAACGGTGCCGAGGCCCCGATGGTGGCCAGCACCAGCAGCTTTGATTCAAGCCGACCCACTTCACGCTGAATGGTGACATCCAAGACTTTATCAATTCGCTGAGCGAGGTTGACGAAGGAGCTTCCTGTCGCCTGCAAAGAGCGTTTCCATTCGCCCATCGCCGCCATAAAGACGGACGCCATATCATGCGTCTCGCGGTCTTTGAGCGTGGCATAAAGATCATCAAGCGATTCACCGGACCAAAACACATCTTCGAACCGATCCATCGCATTTTGCGTGCGGGCATAGAGGAAGGATTTGTCGATGATAATGCCCCAGCACCAGATGGATGCGCCGAGCAATCCGAGCATGACGAGTTTAACCACAAAGGCTGCTTGATAAAACATCGTCCAAAGCGTGATGTCGCTTGAGGCGGCGGCAACGATATCGGTAGCGTCCATGAGCGTTCGGATCCTTGAAGACGGCAAAACGTGGTAGGTGGTCGTTACTGCCGCGAACTCAATCCGCACCTCCGTTACGCAACATTTAGGCGAAACAAGGGCCAAACCGAATCGGGCCGATAAAAACCGAGCCTGGATACACTCTGTTAAGACATCATCAAGGTTAATAAGCGGTTACGAAAGGCAGGTTTTGGTGCCTTTTGGCTTATGATGAGCCAAGCTTATCGCGTAATTCTTGTGTCAGGCGTGCAGGCTTTCCGTTTTGCACCAAAGCGACCAACACTTCAGCCGTAAGCAGCACCGTATCACCCAATATAATGCGCTGCCCAAGCAGTAATGAGGCGCCGCGCAGCGTGGCCACCCATGTCTCGACGGTTACGAGATCATCCATGCGCGCGGGCTTTAACCAATCAATCGTCATGCGCCGCACGGCAAAGGCCAACGCCCCTTCATCGCCATGCAAAGCCGCCTGATGCACGCCAAGATCCCGCAGCATTTCGGTACGGCCCCGTTCAAGAAAACGCAGATAGGAGGCGTGATAGACGACGCCAGAAAAGTCGGTGTCTTCGTAATAGATGCGGATGGGGAGAAGGTGGGACACGTTACTTATTCAACATAGGTTCAAAATAAGATTTCTTATCCGACATTAAGCAGTGGGCGCGATGGTTGAGGTACAGGCTGACCCCACGCTTTGGCGGCTTCGATCCATGCGGTTATGGCATCTTGTATGTTGTGCAACGCCTCTTCTGGCGTTTCACCATCGGACATACAGCCGGGCAGATCCGGAACCGTCGCAAGATATCCTCCGCCCTCATCAGCGGATAATTTTTCAATTCGAATGGCGTAATCAAGGCTCATTGGCGCCTCCATACTCATCAATATATCGCACAAATTTGCGAATGTAGACCGCTTTAATGGGTCGACGCGCAGGTATCGTCAAAATCAACCTTGCCAGCGGATGCTTAATTTGAACATGGGACGTTCCCGAACCGGGCCGAAACAAAAATCCATACCGTTTACAGATGGTCTGAACGTCGCCGATGATCCAATCGCCCATCGGGTTTCGACGCATCCTCTCTAAAAGATCATTTTCATTTGCCATCGGGTACCACTTCAAATCAAAATCGGAAACGCAGTACGCGACAAGACTGATACTTTAGCTTCGTCCTTAAACCTTATTCGCCCTCATCCGCAAACAAGCCAAATTGCGGTGTTTCGCGCTTCGGCTCCACCAACCCCAAATGCCTGAACGCGGCCGCTGTTAGCACACGTCCGCGCGGGGTGCGTTGCAGGAAGCCCTGCTGGATAAGATAGGGCTCGATAATGTCTTCAATGGCATCGCGCGGCTCAGACAGGGCCGCCGCAATCGTTTCGATCCCCACCGGGCCTCCGCCAAAGCTCACTGCAACTTGGTTAAGATAGCGTTGGTCCATAACATCTAGGCCGATCGCGTCGACATCGAGCATGCGCAGGGCTTTGTCGGCCACCGCACGGGTTACTGCTTCGACACCGTCGACAATCGCAAAATCGCGTACCCGTCGTAACAAACGGCCTGCAATACGCGGCGTGCCGCGCGCGCGTTTGGCGATTTCATTCGCGCCATCATCCGTCATCGGTACACCAAGCACACGTGCGCCACGCCGAACGATCAAATCCAATTCTTCAACCGTATAAAAATTCAACCGGATCGGAATGCCAAACCGGTCCCTTAAGGGCGTCGTCAAAAGCCCAGCCCGCGTTGTGGCGCCGACAAGCGTAAATTTCGCGAGATCGATTTTAACCGAGCGCGCGGCAGGCCCCTCGCCAATGATCAAATCGAGCTGGAAATCTTCCATCGCAGGATAGAGAATTTCTTCGACCGCGGGATTGAGCCGATGAATTTCGTCGATGAACAACACATCGCGTTCTTCGAGATTGGTCAGCTGGGCCGCAAGATCGCCCGCTTTGGCAATGACAGGGCCCGATGTGGAGCGGAAATTCACGCCCAATTCGCGGGCCACAATTTGCGCCAAGGTTGTTTTGCCCAAGCCCGGGGGACCGACAAACAACACGTGATCGAGCGCGTCTTTGCGCGCTTTGGCAGCCTCGATAAACACTTTCAGATTGGCCCGCGCCGCCGCTTGGCCCGTAAAATCGTCTAGAACAAGGGGGCGCAACGAGGTGTCGAGATCATCCTCGCGCTTTTCGGCATTCATCAGCCCCGGACGTGTCACTTGGCCAACTCCTTCAAACCTTGTCGGATGAGGGCAGAGGTTTCAGCACCATCCCCCAACGCCTTCACCGCAGCCGCAATCGCTGTCATGGCGTGCGCTTGCGGATATCCGAGATTGGCTAAAGCGGAGACCGCATCGGCCACGGGCTTGGGTGCCGCGCGATCCGATATCGATGTTGCAAGGCTCGACAGGCCCAAATCAATCCCCGTGAGCGCTGGCGATTTATCCTTTAATTCCGAGACAATCCGTTGCGCGAGTTTGGGGCCAACGCCCGGTGCGCGCGCCACCATGGCTTTATCACCCGTGCCGATGGCCGTTGCGATTTCACCACCCGTCATGATCGACAAAATTGCGAGCGCTACTTTCGCGCCGACGCCCTGCACGCTTTGCAGCAGGCGAAACCATTCGCGTTCTTGCTCAGTGGTAAAGCCAAACAGACGGATCGCATCTTCACGCACTTGGGTTTCGATGAACAGAATAACGGCCTCGCCATTGGTTAGCGTTTGCAATGTCCGCGAAGAGCCTTGCACGACATAGCCCACACCATGCACATCGATAACGGCATGGTCTTCTGCAACACCATCAACCGTGCCTTTGAGTTTGCCGATCATACGTTGCTGCCTTTCGTCGGATGAAGCCGTTCATCAACAAGGCTGGCCATCGCGTGCGCTTCACCATCCGGTATCGCTTGAAGACCTGCAACAACGCCTTCGCGGTCCGCCTCGGAGCGGTTTTGGCTGACTTTCCATTTACCGGCGATGGCAACAATATCGATTTCAATACCGACAATGCCGCGAACCTGCCCGTCAATATAGGGGGCGGGCGCGTCATCCACCGCCCAAGGCTTTGGATAACCGCCTTCCATCATGTCGGTGAGATCGCGAATTTGGCGGCCAAGCCATTGCGGATCATCCATCACCCGCGCAATGCCCCGCACTTGCACCATGGCGTAATTCCATGTCGGGACAACCTTGCCTGTTTCGCGTTTGGTTTCGTACCAGCCGGGATGCACATAATGCTGCGCGCCTTGAAACACGACCAAGGCCTCCGAAACCCCATCGATCTCTTTCCATTGCGGATTGGCGCGGGCCACGTGACACCGCAGTCGGCCCTGCTCACCCGCCTCGGGATCGATCATGAACGGGATGGGATTGGCGACAATTCCTGATGGCCCATGGGTAATCAGCAACCCAAGCGGAAAAGCGCGGATCAGCGCATGCTGATTGGCGGGCGAGTCTTCATGAAAATGGGGCGGCTGATACATAGCAAAGCCTTTAACAGATGAGAACGAAACCAGAATATAGAAGGATTCGGCGTTAGTAAAACGCTTAAAGGCCAGCCAATCGGGCTTTTAAGCCGCGATGTTGCGCGTGAGTGAGCGCAATCGCCAAAGCGTCCGCCGCATCAGGCGTTTTCGCATCCGATTTCGGCAAAAGCACCTTAACCATCATGTGAATCTGATCCTTATCGGCGTGGCCTGAGCCAACCACCGTCTTTTTAATCAGATTGGGCGCATATTCCCCCACCGACAGACCATTAAGCGCCGGAACGAGCAATGCGATGCCGCGGGCTTGGCCGAGCTTAAGCGTTGCGCGGGCGTCTTTATTGACGAAGGTTTCCTCAACCGCCGCCTCATCGGGGGAAAAGGAGGTAATCACGCCCTGCAAACCATCATGCAACTGGCGTAGCCGCTCGGAAAGCTCGCGCTTTTCATCGGATTTGACGGTGCCGCACGCTATAAAGTGCAGTTGAGACCCATCCTGCTCAATCATACCCCAACCCATATTGCGTAGGCCGGGATCAATGCCAAGGATGCGGATGGGCGCCATTATCCGCCGAGTTTCGCCATCAGCGCATCCGAGAATTCGACATTCGAATAGACATTCTGCACATCGTCGCTGTCGTTCAGATTGTCGAGAAGCTTCATGATTTTCTCGCCCGCCTCATCATCCACCATGATGGTGTTTTGTGGCCGCCAGATCATGCCGGTTTTACGCGGCTCGCCGAATTTTTCTTCTAGCGCTTTGGCCACATCGCGCAAGCTTTCAAGCGTGGTGATGATTTCATGGCCATCTTCCGAATAGGTCGCGTCGTCCGCACCTGCTTCGATAGCGGCTTCCATCATCTGGTCCTCAGATGCGACTTTGGCGTCAAATTCAACGACGCCGATCCGGTCAAACATAAATGAAACGGCGCCCGTTTCCGCCATCGCACCGCCTGATTTTGAAAAATAGGAACGCACTTCGGGTGCTGTGCGGTTGCGGTTATCCGTGAGGGCTTCGACGATAACGGCGACGCCACCAGGAGCGTAACCCTCATACCGAATTTCTTCGTAATTTTCGGCGTCGCCCCCAAGCGCCTTTTTAATCGCGCGCTCAATATTGTCTTTCGGCATGTTTTCGGCGCGCGCGGCTTGGATCGCGGCCCGCAAGCGCGGATTCATGTTCGGATCTGGCAGGCCTAATTTGGCGGAAACCGTAATTTCGCGGGCGAATTTCGCGAACATCTTCGAACGCACCGCGTCCTGCTTGCCTTTGCGGTGCATGATGTTCTTGAATTGTGAGTGGCCTGCCATTGTAATCCCTACCAATTATGTTCGAAGTGGAGCGCTTATAGTGCGCGATGGGCCGAAAATAAAGCCATTATAGGAGGTCTAAACCTCCCAAAAGGCCGGCAGCGAAGGCGAAAGACGCGGGCCGATCCGGATGGCTGCGACTTTGATCGCGAGCCCCGTGCGGTCATCTGTTTCAACCGCAATGCCAGAAAGCGTGCCCTCGCCGCTCGCCGCTTCAAGTCGTGAGCCGGGGGTTTTTTCGACAAACCGCCGGACGGGCTCTTCCTTCGTCATGCCAAGAATGGAATCATAATCGCCACACATTCCGGCATCCGTCATATAGGCGGTGCCGCCGTCGAAAATTTGATGATCGGCGGTTGGCACATGGGTGTGCGTGCCGACAACGAGGCTAGCTCGCCCGTCCAGATAATGCCCCATCGCCTGCTTCTCGCTCGACGCTTCGCCATGAAAATCAACCACGACAGCATCGGCAACCCGACCGAGCGGCGCTTCCTGCAAGGCGCGATCAACCGCAGAAAAAGGATCATCCAGCGGATCCATATAGAGCCGCGCCATGGCGTTGACGACGAAAACACGCGCACCGGAGGCTGTTTCAACCAAGGTGGCACCGCGCCCCGGCGTGGTCGAAGGATAATTAATCGGCCGCAAAAGACGCGGTTGACGTTCGATAAACACCAAAGCCTCGCGCTGATCGAAGGAATGATTGCCAAGCGTGATGGCATCCGCGCCAGCCGCGAGTAATTCGTCGCAAATGGCCTCGGTGATGCCAAAACCGCCGGCAGCATTTTCGCCATTGATGACGACGCAATCAAGCGACCACCGCTTTCGAAGGGTCGGCAAATGCTCCATTACGGCCGCTCGGCCGGGTCGTCCAACCACGTCACCTAGAAAAACTAATCGCATTTTTTAAAAATATCCTGACTTACCGACAAAATTTACTCGCATGGAAGCGTTACAAAGTCATGCAAAAAGCCAAAATGTCGAACAAAGATCAGGCTTTGCATTGATCGAACGCGAAGCTTGCGCTACATCACAGTTCTGTCCTGATTTTATAACGATAGAGGTTCTTTCATGGCCAATCATGACCACGCCGCCGGATCCGCAATGGATTATGCCGAACACGAGCGCACCTATGCGATGTTTCTCGGCCTCGTCAAATGGGGTTCGATTTTCGTTGTCGGCCTCTTGGTCGTCATGGCGATCACGCTCATTTGATCATTGACGCATCCGATTACGGATCGGGTGCGTATTGTCGACCAAAGGTCTGAAGCCGGGGGGATTTATGCATATTGCCGTTATTACCGAAACCGGCGCGCTTGAAACCCGGGTTGCTGCGACGCCCGAGACGGTCAAAAAGCTGATCGCTCTTGGCGGATCGATAAGTATAGAGGCTGGAGCAGGCCTTGCCTCCGGCATTCCCGATAGCGATTATGAAGCCGTTGGTGCGGTCATCGCAAAAAATGCAAAAGACGCGCTAAAAGGCGCTGAAGTTGTTTTAAAGGTTCGTCGCCCTTCCTCCGCTGAAATCAAGCTGATGCCTAAAGGCGCGCTGGTTCTGGCGATTATGGATCCTTACGATAATGCCGAGGCCCTAACCGCCATGGCGGAAGCAGGCCTTATAAGCTTTTCCATGGAATTGATGCCGCGTATTACCCGCGCGCAAGTGATGGATGTGCTGTCGAGCCAAGCCAATCTGGCGGGCTATCGGGCCGTGATTGATGCCTCCGGCGAATATGGCCGTGGGATGCCGATGATGATGACAGCGGCTGGCACAGTGCCCGCCGCAAAGGTCTTTATCATGGGTGCAGGTGTTGCAGGGCTTCAAGCCATCGCCACCGCGCGCCGTCTTGGTGCTGTCGTAACCGCAACGGATGTTCGCCCCGCCGCCAAAGAGCAGGTTGCCTCGCTGGGTGCCAAATTCGTGGCCATTGAAGACGAAGAATTTAAACAGGCTGAAACGGCTGCCGGGTATGCCAAGCCGATGTCGGCCGAATATCAGGCCAAACAGGCCGCTTTGGTCGCCTCCCATATTGCCAAGCAAGATATCGTCATCACTACAGCGCTGATCCCTGGCCGCCCGGCACCAAAACTCGTCTCGGAAGAGATGGTTAAATCGATGCGTCCGGGCTCGGTGATTGTGGATCTCGCTGTAGAGCGTGGCGGCAATGTCGCGTTGTCGAAAGCTGGCGAGACGGTTGTGACCGACAACGGCGTCAAAATTTTAGGACCGCTCAATCTTCCGGGCCGGATCGCTGCGAGTGCATCGGCGCTTTACGCCAAGAACCTATTCTCATTCTTGGAAACCATGATCGATAAGAACACCAAAGCACTGCACGTGAATTGGGATGACGAGCTTGTCAAAGCAACGAATCTCACGCGTGACGGCGCCATCACTCATCCGGGCTTTCAGCCCAAGGCTTAACCGATAAGGGACGCTTTCCATGGCAAGCGATACCGCCCAAATGTTCTACGACAAAGCCGTCGCCGCAGCGAAAGCAGCGCGCGAAATGGCCGATTCCGCTCAGGCCTTTGCCGAACAGGCAGGCTCGCTCGCGGGTGCTGCCGCGCATGGCGCATCGGGCGGGGCGATTGATCCCTTCGTGTTCGAATTCGCCCTTTTCGTGATGGCCGTGTTCGTCGGCTATTTCGTGGTCTGGTCGGTAACACCCGCGCTTCATACGCCGTTGATGTCTGTGACAAACGCCATCTCGTCCGTGATCGTGGTCGGTGCGCTTTTAGCCGTTGGTGTTGATAGCTCGATGGCCGGTGATGAAGGCTCAATCTATGCGCGGCTTTTTGGCCTTGGCGCTTTGATCCTTGCGAGCGTGAATATTTTTGGCGGATTCCTCGTCACCCAGCGCATGCTGGCGATGTATAAGAAGAAGGGCTGAACCGATGTCCGGCAATCTCGCGGCTCTGCTCTATCTCGCCTCAGGCGTCCTCTTCATCCTCGCTTTGCGTGGGCTTTCCTCTCCTGCCACCTCGCGTCAGGGTAATCTCTTCGGCATGATCGGCATGGGCATCGCCATGTTGACCACTTTGGCCGTTGCACCGCCTGCGGGCTTTTCCGGTTGGGTGCTGTTAGCGCTCGGTCTCGCGATTGGCGGTGGCTTTGGCGCGGTGCTGGCGCGTCGCATTGCCATGACGGCTATGCCGCAACTCGTTGCCTTCTTCCACTCGCTTGTGGGGCTTGCCGCGGTGTTTGTGGCGGCGGGCGCGCTCTATGCGCCAGAGGCTTTCCATATTCTCGCCAATGGCACCATTAAATCGGCCAGCATCGTTGAAATGTCGCTCGGCGTGGCGATTGGTGCGATTACCTTCACCGGTTCGATCATCGCGTTCTTGAAGCTGAACGGCAATATGAGCGGCAAGCCCATTATGCTGCCAAGCCGTCATCTGATTAACATTGCACTGGCAGCGGCACTTATCGTTCTGCTTGTGCTGTTTGTTGCGACCCAAAGCACGCTGTTCTTCTGGCTCATCACACTGACCGCTTTGATACTTGGCGTGTTGATAATCGTGCCAATTGGCGGCGCGGATATGCCGGTCGTGGTCTCGATGCTCAATTCCTATTCGGGTTGGGCCGCAGCGGGTATTGGCTTCACGCTGTCGAACATGGCGCTGATCATCACCGGCGCGCTGGTTGGATCGTCAGGTGCCATTCTGTCCTACATCATGTGTAAGGGCATGAATCGCTCCTTCTTCTCGGTTATTCTCGGCGGCTTTGGTGGTGAAACCTCCTCCGCTGGTGGCGGTGTGGTCGAAACCCGTCCCGTCAAGCAAGGCTCAGCCGAAGATGCAGCTTTCATGATGAAAAACGCCTCAAGCGTCATCATTGTGCCTGGATATGGCATGGCAGTGGCCCAAGCCCAGCATGCGCTGCGCGAAATGGCCGACCTTCTCAAAAAGGAAGGCGTCGAAGTCAAATACGCCATTCACCCTGTTGCCGGCCGTATGCCCGGCCATATGAACGTGCTGCTGGCGGAAGCCAATGTGCCTTACGACGAAGTGTTTGAGTTGGAAGACATCAATTCGGAATTCGCCCAAGCCGATGTGGCCTTTGTGATTGGCGCCAATGACGTGACCAATCCGGCAGCGAAAACAGACCCTCAATCACCGATTTTCGGTATGCCGATCCTCGACGTTGAGAAGGCCAAGACCGTGCTCTTCATCAAGCGCGGCATGGGCTCGGGCTATGCAGGCGTCGAGAATGAGCTCTTCTTCAAAGACAACACGCTGATGCTGTTTGCGGATGCAAAGAAGATGGTTGAGGAAATCAACAAGTCCCTGGGGCACTAAGACAGAGCGGACCATATAGATCCGCTCGTTGCTATTTAACGAGCCGCAACGCGGCAAAAATAAAGCCGCCAAGGGCAAGCTGAGTTATAATAAGCCAGCGAACAATATCGACTTTAAGTTCTGCGACAGATTCTTTGATATCGCTCTTTGTGGCAAGGCTTGAGCCATCAAGCGATTCAGCGAGAGCGGCAGAGGCACCTTTGGCCTGCTCGGGACTAAAACCAGCTTTTTCGAGCTTAGTTGCAAGCTTTAACGTATCAAAAGCTACCGCGCTCATTGTGCTCTCCTTCATTCCATTTGGAATGTAAGTGTCAACAATCAATACCATTTTAAGGCATAGATTTCAATCACCGGGTCGCATAGCTGCGAATAGAGGATCGGTTAAAACCACTTCTTGTTCAATAGCTCACCAATTCCGCCACCATTAGTGGCGGGTGCGGCCGTACCAGATAGGCGCGCCATGCCCTCTTTCGCGCCGACGCTGTTAAAATCGATGCTCAAAGCGCGCTGATACGCCTCTTGCGCCGCTTTCTTGTCGCCTTTGTTTTCATTGGCTTGCCCTAAGCCAACCCAACCTTCGACCAAATTGGCATCGACATTGAGGCATGAGTTAAAATCCTCAATGGCTGAATCATATTTGCCTAAAACCACGAGGCTTTGACCGCGCGCCAAATAGGGCGCCGCGACAAACGGATCGCGATCGATTGCGGCATCAAAATCATTGGTCGCTTTTTTATGGAGGCCCTGCTTTTGGAAAATCAGTCCGCGCGAATGATAGGCCTGTGCGGATTCTGGATTTAGTTTGATAGCACTCGTCAAATCGGCAATTGCTTCCGGATAACGCGCCATGGCACGATACAGATTGCCGCGCCCTAAATAGGCGGCGCCATAAGAAACATTGGAAGAAATCGCATGGTTGAAATCGCTCAGCGCCAAATCATCTTCGCCCGTTTGACGATAGGCAAGCGCGCGATTGGTATAGGCAGCGGCATAGCCAGGCTTTAATTCGATGGCTTTTGTGAAATCCGCCTCGGCGTCAACAAATTTGCCAATGCGGGCAAGCGCTGCGCCGCGCGTATTATAGGCTGTCGCATCGCTCGGGTTTTTCGCGATGACAGCAGACAAAGATTCAATGTTAATCGCAGCCGTTGCCTTGTCCGTATCCATTTCGGCAACAGAAGCAATAGGGGCAGGTGCGTTGCCACCGCCGCTAACACAGCCCGCCAACAGAAGGGCAAGAAGGCTGACGCTCATGGCATGCGATAGTGCTTTGCCGCGATATGTTTTAACCGTGCCGAATGCCATGCCAGTCTCTCCCCGCGCGATGTCGCGTACTCTGTAGGGAATAGCAGAGATTCGGGCAATAAAAAGGGCGCTTCGGATATGACTTCGAAGCACCCGTTTAATCTTGATCTATCCCGAAGGATCGCAGCGTGATTAGCGCGCGAAAACCTTTGGCTTTGGCGCAGGCAGCAAGCCTTCGCGCTGAAGCTTCTTACGGGTGAGCTTGCGAGCGCGGCGGACCGCTTCGGCCTCTTCGCGAACGCGCTTTTCCGATGGCTTTTCGTAATGGCCACGAAGCTTCATTTCGCGGAAGATGCCTTCACGTTGCATCTTCTTCTTAAGCGCCTTGAGCGCTTGGTCTACATTGTTGTCACGGACGAGAACCTGCACGCGTGTTTTCCCGTAAATTAAAGGTCAATTCTGGAGTCACCAACATTTTTCCTTGAAATTCTTGGAAAGTCTTGGCGACGTGAGCGCGCTTCGTATCAGAAAGGATCCGTGCTGTCCACGCCTCAAAGGGCCAAAAAGCTAAGGTTTTTGCGGCGCGACCCGATTCTATCGAATAACGCGCGTAATATGCCCCATCTTACGACCCGCCCGCGCTTCACGCTTGCCATAAAGCTCGATGATTAGACCCGATTCCGCCAATAAATCCGGCCAACGCGCGATATCGTCACCGATCAAATTTTCCATCTCGATACGGCCTAACCGCTTCACGCTACCCAAAGGCCAGCCGGAAACGGCACGAATATGCTGCTCAAATTGCGAAGTCTCAGCGCCGCCCAAGGTCCAATGGCCCGAATTATGGACACGCGGCGCAATTTCATTCACGAGCAGAACTTCTTGATCGCCTGAACCCGCTACAAAAAACTCGACGGCAAAAACGCCAACATAGCCGAGCGCGTCGCCAATCTTTTGTGCGGCCTCTTTCGCGGCTGTTTCCGTTTTGGCGGAAATCGAAGCCGGAAGAAGCGTTTTATCGAGAATATGATGCTTATGGCGGTTCTCGCAGACATCATAAGCCACAAATTCACCGCTCAGGGATCGCGCCGCAACCACCGAGACTTCGCGTTCAAACGGCACAAAAGCTTCTAAAATGGCAGGCGCATGGCCAATCGCATCCCATGCCTCGCGGGCGGATACACCCTCACGGATCATCGCCTGACCCTTGCCGTCATACCCGAGGCGGCGTGTTTTAAGCACAGAAGGGCGGCCAAGCGTTGTAAGCGCTGCTTCAAGCTCTTCAAGCGAGGAAACGGCGATGAAATCGGGGACCGTCAAACCAAGCTTACGGATAAAGCTTTTTTCCGTAAAACGATCTTGGGTAATCGCCAAAGCACGCGGGGCTGGCAAAACGGGAAGATGGGCGGACAAAATATCAGCCGTCGTCGCAGGAACATTTTCAAATTCGTAGGTTACAACAGCGACGGACGCCGAAAAAGCTTTCAACGCGGCTTCGTCTTCATAGTCGGCAATGGTGCGCGCAGACGAGACGTCAAAGGCTGGGTTATCCCCTTCGGGCGCAAAAATATGGCATTTGAGACCTAACGGCGCTGCCGCCAACGCCATCATGCGGGCCAATTGCCCTCCGCCTAAAATACCGACGGTGTCACCGGGTTTTAGCATCAGATCACGCCTCATCCGTTGGCTGTTCGGCAACGGCGGCCGATTGGCGCGAGCGCCAGGCATCGAGCCGATCGGCTAAAGCGCGGTCATTCAACGCGAGAACGGATACGGCCAACAATGCCGCGTTGATTGCCCCGGCCTTGCCAATCGCGAGCGTACCGACGGGAATGCCCGCTGGCATTTGTACAATCGATAAAAGACTGTCCTGTCCCGAAAGCGCTTTGGATTCGACCGGCACACCAAACACAGGCAACGGCGTCATGGCAGCGGTCATGCCCGGAAGATGGGCGGCACCGCCTGCCCCCGCGATAATGACTTTAAAACCGACATCCCGTGCGGAACGGGCAAAATCATAGAGCCGCTCCGGCGTCCGGTGGGCCGATACGATGCGGGAATGATAGGAGACGCCCAAGGCATCGAGCGTTTCGGCGGCGTGCCGCATGGTTGCCCAATCGGACTGACTGCCCATGATGATGGCAACGGGCGTCTTGGCTTCGGTCATTTCTATGCCTTTCCGCTTAAAAACGCTCCCTATCGCTCAGGCGCGACGATGGCAAGAGCGGAGATTAGGATTTGCGTTATTATGCGATAATATCAGGCGTAATTTGATCCTCGATCTGTCGGATCAAATCCTTGAGCAATAATTTGCGGCGTTTGAAACGACGGATCTGGAGCTGATCCGCCTGACCAATCGCCTCTAAAGCGTCCACCGCATCGCTGATATCTTTATGTTCAATCCGCAAGCGTTGCAGCTCTGAAAGGAGCGCGGCAGGATCAACGGGCAAATCGGTCGAATCAGTCATGTCACGGCCTTTTCCGGATGACCGGATTGCTGATCCACAAACTATGCCAGAGCACAAGCTCTACGCGCAAGTCGAAGGAACAAGGAAACTGAAATTGATCAACGCCTTAAGGTTGGCGGTTATCAAGTCGATGCTTCCGCAACGATCGGTACTCGACAGTTGGTAAATTTATGACAGACTTATGAAACCGGTCTTGAACCGGCCCCCATCAGGAGGAGCAGCATGTCGTTACAATCGCATTTGGTTGAACTCGAACGCCGCCATCAGGCTCTTGAACGCGAAATACACACGGAACAAATCCATCCCTCGGCGAGTGACCTGAAAATCAGAGAGCTCAAACGCAAAAAGCTGCATCTCAAACAAGAAATCGAAAAGCTTAAAGTGCAAACCTTGGATACGGTGCTGCACTAACGCGGTTCGGCGCGAGTCATCCTATCCGCTTAAGACATTAAAACTGGCGATCCCGGGATGACTCGAACATCCGACCTACGGTTTAGGAAACCGTCGCTCTATCCTGCTGAGCTACGGGACCGCATAGTCGCGTCCATATCACGGCTTTCGTGATTTTGCAGCCGTTTGTTCCAATATTTTGTATCCTTCAAAGCGTCGTGAACGCTTGATACCTGCACCCTTGACGGGCTATCCCAAGACCGTAGCGAAGGTGTCGTAGCGATAGCCGAGGAGAGCATGGCGATGGTAAGGCCCGTGACCATCAAGCGGTTAGCCGTTCTTGCGGGCGTCAGCGTCTGGCTTGCGGGATGTATGAGCCTGTCAGGCGAGCGCCCGAAAGCGCCGGTGCCTGTTGCCTCGACCCTGCCCGATCAATCTGTCAACGCCGAACGCGAACGATTGGTCGCGGCCTTTGGTGGCGAATATCGCGCACCCGGCCCTGTGTTTGATCTCGTGCGTGAGATCGTCAATCGGGTCGTGGCATCAAGCGACGATCCAACGGTACATTATCGGGTTTCAATTCTAAATTCGTCTTCGATCAATGCCTTCGCGTTACCGACAGGCGATATTTACGTTACGCGTGGTTTGCTCGCGCTTGCCAATGACACATCCGAATTGGCCGCGGTTTTAGCGCATGAAGTAGGCCATGTGACCGCCAAACATGCAGCGCAACGCGCTGAATTTGAAAAACTCGCCGCCTCATCCATGCCCGATCCCATCGCAGGGGCAGCTTCTGCCGATACACGCTTCTTGCTGGCAAGCTTTTCGCGCGGGCAAGAACTGGAAGCCGATGAGATCGGCATTCGCACCATCGCAAAGGCAGGGTATGATCCTTATGGTTCAGCTCGTTTCTTATCGTCTTTGGCCCGTCAAACCTCGTTTTCCGGCGAAACAAGGCCTGCAGCCCGTTTTAGTTTCCTCTCCAGCCATCCTTCGACCCCTCAGCGCATGGCCGCAGCGCTGGAAGTGGCGCGCGGAAGCGTCAGCCCAACCGCTATTGAGGCCGACCGAGTCCGGTATCTCACCGCGCTGAACGGCTTGGCCTATGGGGATGATCCTTCCGGCGGCGTGATTAAGGGCAGACGGTTTTTGCACCCTCGGCTCGATTTTACCATTTTAGCGCCGGACGGGTTTATGCTTGAGAACTCCGCCCAAGCGGTTGTCGGCATTGCGGCCAATGGTAATCAGGCGATGCGTCTTGATACAATCCAAGCCGGAACAACCAATCTTGAAGCCTCCTTGGCAGCGGGTTGGATTGAAAATGCACCGAGCACGGAAATAACAGCCTTTTCGGTCGCTGGATTTTCGGGCGCAACCGCAATCGCCAAGGGACCGGAATGGACGTTTCGATTGGCAGCTATTCAAAAAAATGATCAAATCTTTCGGATTATTTTTGCCGCCCGCGATTTAACCCCCGCTCTTGATCGGGCCTTTTTGGCTGCTATCGGCAGTTTCCGGCCGCTTGCGCCCGATGAAAGCAGCGCGTTAAGGCCACAAAGGATTGCGGTGGTTGCCGCTAGCCCGGAAGATAGCGCGGCATCGCTCGCAACAAAATCGGACAGCGGCGATCAAGCCCTTGATCGGTTCTTGATGCTAAACGGCTTGGACAGACCAAAGGTCAAAGCCGGTGAGCTCTATAAAATCATCACTACAGACTAAAAAGGGCGCCAATGGCGCCCTTTTATTCCATAAAAGTCGATGAAGCGAATTAAGCCGCTTCTTCCTGCTCGTCTTCAAGATCGGCATCGACCTCGACTTCCGCTTCGGCTGTCTTACCGCGCTTCGGCGATTTCGCGAGATGGGCTTCAACCAATTTAAGCGCTTCGTTTTCCATCGTCGCGTTTACGGCCGCCACTTCGCGCACAAGGCGATCAAGGGCTGCTTCATATAGCTGACGCTCGGAATAAGACTGCTCGGGCTGCGCGTCAGAACGGTAAAGATCGCGCACGACTTCGGCGATTTGGATGATATCGCCCGAATTGATCTTCGCTTCATATTCCTGCGCACGACGGGACCACATGGTGCGCTTGATGCGCGCGCGTCCGCTCACCGTCTCAAGAGCCTTTGTGACAAGAGCGGACTCAGAGAGCTTGCGCATGCCGACGGCGGCCGCTTTGGCGGTCGGGACGCGAAGCGTCATCTTGTCTTTTTCAAAAAAGATCACGAATAATTCGAGCTTAAAACCGGCTACTTCTTGTTCTTCGATTGCCGTAATGCGGCCAACGCCATGCGTTGGATAAACAACCGACTCGCCGGTCTTGAAACCCTGGCGATTGGCGGTCTTTTTTGTTCCTGTCGTCATTGTGACGCGTTCTTTCTATGTTGCGCCGAAAAACGGCGAAATGCGAAAAAGTCACCGACTATTTTTCCATTGATTGGCTCGACCGGCCTTTATTAGGCCTTCGGTCGGCTCAATGAAACGACAGGCTTTATCCCCCAAACTAACGGTCAACCGAACCACGTTATGGGGAAGTGCCGAATGTTCCAATCAGTGGAAAAATAACCCGAACCCGTGTTTTCAACGGGATACAAGGACTTATATCAGAAAAATGACGCTTTTCCAAGTGTTATGAGCGCGGCCTTGGAAGACGGTTAATCGCCCTCGCCCGGATTGGACGAAAAGAGGGCAAGCTTGTCAGTCTTGCCGTCGAAATCCTTGGCGTCGGGCGCATGGGGGCGCTTGATCGTAATGTTTGGCCAGGATTTAGCATAATCGGCATTGAGCTTGAGCCAGCTTTCCAGACCCGATTCCGTGTCTGGCTTGATGGCATCGGCGGGGCATTCCGGCTCGCAGACGCCGCAATCGATGCACTCATCGGGATGAATGACGAGCATATTCTCGCCTTCGTAAAAGCAATCGACCGGGCATACTTCGACACAGTCCATATATTTGCACTTAATGCAATTTTCGACGACCACATATGTCATAGCAAGCTCCAGTAAAGCGCATTCACCTTCGAGGTTTTTGCTAACCGAGTTCTTGAAGGGTTGCAAGGTCGGTCGCGACAGCAAAATCAATGAAACGCGTTATAGCTTGCGGCCGGCCGGCAAGGGTGGAGCCTCGCGGATCAACAGCAATTCGACCCGGCGATTGGCTGGCAATTGGGGATTATCGGGAAAAAGTGGGTCCGTATCCGCCTTGCCTGTAATGGCGGTAAAGCGATCTTGCGGCAGCCCCGATTCAACCAAAATCTTTCGGATAGACGCGGCCCTGCCCACAGAAAGCTCCCAAGGCGAAACGTCGGGTTGAACGCCCGGAGGAGGCGCCGCCGTATGGCCGGTAATTTCAAGTCGATTGGACAATTTTTTCAAAGCGGGCGTTAGTTTGCGCAACGCGTCTCTGACATAAGGATAGGGCTCAACGGAGCCGTCGGGAAACATAGACCGTCCCGTTTGATCGACCAATGACACATCAAGCCCGTCTTTGTTTTCATGAACAATCAGGTTTTTCGAAAGCTCCGCAATTTCAGGCAAATCCGCAATAGCCTGCCGTAAGGTCGCAGCAGCGAGGCCGAAGGTTCGGTCATTGGTGGCGAGATCAAGGCCTTCGTCGCGCTTTTCACCGACAAGCGGACCTGCCTGGTCGGTGCCTTCTTCGGGCGGTAAAAATTTGGCGTTTTTAAGAAACGGCTTGGTCGGCGTACCGTTCATTTCGATCATCGACGCAAAGCGGTTTTCGCGCTGCATACCAAACGCATCCCGCATGGAGCCCGCTACCAGTTTCATCTTCGCCTGATCTTGCGTGGAGAACGCAACGAGCATCACAAAGAAGCTCATGAGAAGACCCATGAGATCGGCAAAGGTCACAAACCACCCATGCCCGCCGCCGCCATGACCGCCCTTTTTACGTGCCATCGTCGTTAGGCCGCAGCGAGTGCTTCGCGGTGTTTCACCGGAAGATAGGCGACCAGCATTTCACGCACGACCGCCGGGCTTTTCGCTTCTCTGATCTGCATGACGCCGTCAATAACAAGCGCGCGGCACACATCTTCTTCTTCCAATTTAAGCTGAAGCTTGTCTGCAATCGGCAAACAAATGAGGTTCGCAACCAAAGCGCCATAAAGCGTTGCCAAAAGCGAAATCGCCATAAAAGGCCCAAGCTTGGAGGGGTCTTCCATATGGCTGAACATCTGCACCATGCCGAGCAGCGTACCAATCATCCCCCACGCAGGAGCAGCGTCACCGATGGAGCGATATAGCTTGCCGCCTTCCTCAAGCCGCATCAGAAAATTATCGGTATCACGCTGCAAGGTTTCGCGGATGAATTCGCGGTCATAACCGTCGGCGATATAGCGAATACCTTGGGCCAGAAATTTATCTTTCACCGTCACGCGCTCAAGGGCAGCGGCGCCTGAACGACGCGCCGTATCGGCTACTTTTGTAATTTCCTCAATCAATTCGCGCGGTTCGGAGGAATGCATCATGAAGGCGTAACGCATACCCGTTGGAAAACCATGCAACAGGGTCGAAAGCGGAAATCGGATCAGCGTTGCTCCCGAACACCCGCCGAAAATAACGATCAAGGCGTGCTCGCTCACAAACGCGCTTGGCGATCCTTCGGCCGTCGTCAGAAAGCCCAAAACAGCAAAGCCAATTACAAGGCCTAGTCCGGTCGCAATATCCATTGCCCACGTCCAATTTCATCAGGGTTTGAAATAAGTGACGTAAGGTTAGGTCAATACCCTAAACAAATCGTAAGTTAATTGTGGCGAATTAAAAAAAGAGGCTACCCTTTCGGGCAGCCTCATCGAACGTATAAAGAAAACGGAGACTTAATCGCCTGATTTTCGGCGCTGCAACGACGTAATTTTCAACAGCGTAATCCGGTTGCGGGCCTTTCTCAGCACTTCAAAACGATAGGTATAGAAGGTGAAAATCTGACCGGTATCGGGAATGGTCTGCGCTTCATGAATGACGAGGCCTGCAATGGTTGTAGCTTCTTCATCCGGCAAGTCCCAATCCATGGCGCGGTTCAAATCGCGGATCGGCACCGACCCATCGACCCTCACCGATCCATCCGGCAGTGCCCGCAAACCTTGTACGCGGACATCGTGCTCGTCACGGATATCGCCGACGATCTCTTCCAAAATATCTTCAAGGGTGACGAGGCCCATCACCTCGCCATATTCGTCAACGACGAGCGCAAAATGCATCTTTTTGGACAAAAATGCCTTTAATTGCTCCTGAAGAGAGTTCGTATCCGGCACAAACCACGGGTCGAGCGCAATTTCGCGCACATCGAGATTGGCGGCCTTTCCGCCTGCCGCATCATACGCACGCAGCAAATCCTTCGCATGCAGCACGCCGATAATATTGTCGGGCGAGCCGGACCAGAGTGGCAACCGCGTGTGGGGCGAGGACAGCACCTCGCGCACAATGTCTTCCGGTGGCAGATCCGCCGAAATGGTCCGCATCTTGGTCCGGTGAACCATGATGTCGGAAACTTCCAATTCAGCTAGATCAAGCAATCCGCCGAACATTTTGCGTGCTTCGGTTTCAACGCTGCCTTCGCTGTGCAGCAAATCGACGGCGCCGCGCAATTCCTCGGTTGCCGAGAGAACGGCTTCGTTTTCACCAATTCTGAAACCGAAAGGCCGCAAAAGGCCGCGCACGACCGCCTCGATAGCGAGCGTCAGCGGACCAAAAAGCGCAACCGCTAGCGCCACTGGACGGGCGAGAAGAAGTGCCGACCGGTCAGGCGTGGAAATCGCCATCGTTTTCGGCATGACTTCGGCGAAGATAATGATCAGGATCGACATCACGACGGTGGCGTAAATGGCACCCTCTGCGCCGAAAAATTGCACGAGCACGCTGGTGGTGAAGGCCGATGCCCCGATATTAACGATCGAATTGCCGATCAACATGGCACCAATCAAACGCTCTTTGGCCAAAAGCAACCGGTTAATAATGCCTGCCCGCTCATCACCAGCCCCTTCAAGCGCGTGCATGCGGGCGCGGGATGCCGCGGTCAGCGCCGTCTCCGACCCCGAGAAAAAGGCGGAAAGGGCAAGGCAAAGAATAACGATACCCAAAGCCAGAAAGGGGTCGGTGTGAATTTCGACGCTTTCCATTGTGCTTAACCTCTTTCCATCTGCAGATGTTCATCCAGATAGGCGCGTACATCATCGGCCGCCACATCGGGCGCGATAAAGCTTTCACCAATCCCGCGGGCGAGAATGAAAGTGAGCTTGCCGCGCTTTACTTTTTTGTCCTGCGCCATCGCATCTAAAATCGCCGCTGAATCCGCATCCCATCCCGGAATATCGCGAATATGGGTAGGCAATCCGACCTGCTTAAGATGCGCTTCAATCCGGACCGCGTCCTGACCATTGCATAGGCCAAGTTTGGTCGAAAACCGGAACGCGCAGCATAGGCCAATGGCCACCGCCTCACCATGCACCAAACGCGCGCCGTCATAGGCGACAATCCGCTCAAAAGCATGCGCAAAGGTGTGACCAAGATTAAGCAAAGCGCGATCACCATCCTCGCGCTCATCGCGCATGACGATATCGGCTTTGGCCTTGCAGGACACCTCGATCGCATGAACCCGATCAGGACCTCCGGCAAAAATGCCGGAATGGTGCGCTTCAAGCCAATTGAAAAACGGCGCATCCGATATCAGCCCATATTTGACGACTTCAGCATAACCCGCTGCAAATTCGCGTTTTGAAAGCGTATCAAGCACATCCACATCGGCCAAAACGAGGCTTGGCTGATGAAAGGCGCCAATCAGATTTTTGCCGTGGGGCGAATTAACCCCCGTTTTGCCACCGACCGAGGAATCCACTTGCGCCAGCAAGGTCGTTGGAATTTGCACAAAGCGCATACCGCGACGGGTAATCGCCGCCGCAAAACCCGCAAGATCGCCAACAACACCGCCGCCCAACGCCACGACAAGATCACCGCGTTCCATCTTAGCGGATAAAATACCGTCGACCACACGATCAAGCTCGGTCATGGATTTTGAACGTTCGCCGGGAGGCACGCGGATCGCAGCGGTCCGGATACCGGCTGCTTTCAAACTGTCTTCCAAGATAGGCAGATGGATCCCCGCCACGGTTTCATCGGTAACGATCGCACAGGCGGCACCGGGCGCCAAAGCAGCTATGCGTTCGCCCGCTTCCTCCAGAAGGTTGCTACCAATGGCGATATCATAGGCCCGGCCAGGCAAATCGACGCGAACATGGGCTTGCGAAAGGGGCTTTGCCGTCACGAGGGGAACTCCAATGCCGAGATGGCGTGAAATTGCTGCAATGATTTCATCCACAATCACATCATGCGCAACATCACGCGACTGAATATGCAGATCGGTGAGCGCATAGACCGGATACCGCGTCTCCATCAGGCGCTTTAACGTCCCTTCCGGATCGGGATTTTGCAAAAGCGGGCGGTTTGAGCGCTTGCGCACCCGACGCATCAACACATCAAAATCGGCCTTCAACCAAATTGAAAGGCCATTGTCGCCGATCAGCTGACGGGTCGCATCATTCATATAGGCGCCACCACCGGTCGCCAAAATCATCGGCCCGTCGCCCAACAAGCGCGCGATGACGCGCTGTTCGCCTTGCCTAAATTCAGCCTCGCCGCGCTTGTCGAAAATCTCGGGAATCGTCATGCCGGCGGCACGTTCAATTTCCGTATCCGCGTCGAAAAAGGGCAGACCAAGCCGTTGCGATAAACGCTTGCCGACAGAGCTTTTGCCCGCTCCCATCATGCCAACGAGTACTATCGAACGCGACCCTAGCGCCTTCGAAATCGGCGCCATTTTATCGGGCTCGCGTGCGCCATCGCTTGAGCCGCCAAATGCTTCCACGTTCGTAACTCCCGTCGTCTTCGCGCATGCTCATAGCATAGCGTCGACGAATCTTGCATCATGGTTCGCATAAAGAGTTTGCGGGTACCCAAGATGCCGGACGCTATTGATGGCTTTTTAGCCATGCTTGCCGCTGAGCGCGGAGCGGCAAAAAACACGATTGAGGCCTATCGCCGCGACCTTGAGGGGGCGCAATCCGTGCTGGATCGCGGCGGCGTCCGTCTTTTAGACGCCACGACCGAGGATTTGCGCGACTATCTCACGGTTCTTGATCAATCGGGGCTCAAAGCCTCAACTGCTGCCCGAAAACTTGCCGCGTTACGCCAGTTTTATCGGTTTCTCTACGCCGAAGGGCAAAGGGGAGATGACCCGGCGCAGGCCCTTTCGGGCCCGAAACAGGGGCGGCCTTTGCCCAAAACACTGTCCATCGCCGATGTCGACCGGCTGCTATCGGTGGTGCAAGAGGGCATTGAAAATGCCGATAGGCCCGAAAGCGAGCGTTTCCGCTCAGCCCGCATGGCCGCATTGCTGGAACTTCTCTACGCCACGGGCTTACGCGTTTCCGAGCTTGTATCGCTCCCCATCCGTTCCGCACGAACGAAAGATCGGCTGTTGGCCGTTAAAGGCAAAGGCGGTCGCGAGCGGTTGGTACCATTAACAGAGAAATCCAAAGAGGCGATGCTACGCTACCTAGTGCTTGGCGAGGGTCGCTTAAAAGCCTCGCCTTGGCTTTTTCCATCCGACAGCGAAAGCGGCCATATGACAAGGCAGGCCTTTGCCCGAGATTTGAAGGTGCTGGCCGCGGCTGCTGGCCTTCCAACCCGCCTGATCAGCCCGCACGTGCTACGCCACGCTTTTGCCAGTCATCTCTTGCAAAACGGCGCCGATTTACGCGTTGTGCAACAGCTTTTGGGCCATGCAGATATTTCAACAACGCAGATTTACACGCATTTGCCGGATGAGCGGTTGAAGGGCCTTGTACGGGATTTGCATCCGCTTGGGGACAAGACGAGCGAATAGCCCGCTATTTGCCAGATAGAACAAACACCGCCTGCTCGCCAAACAAGTTCCACAGGCTGCGCGGCAAGGTCATCTCTACGGGCCGTCCAAACCGATCAAGCGCCGAGGCCTGTTCGATCACAGCCCCCATATCGTCGACCAGAGCGACAAAATCCTTAATCGTGCAAAAATGGATATTGGGCGTCTCGTACCATGTGTACGCGAGATTTTTAGTCACCGGCATACGGCCCGTCGCCAATAATTGCAGGCGGATTTTCCAATGGCCAAAATTTGGGAAAGAGACGATCGCCCGTCGCCCAATGCGCAGCATATGTTCGATAACCACACGCGGTTGCCGCATCGCCTGCAGCGTTTGCGACAAGATCACATAATCAAACGAACCATCGGGATAATAGACAAGGTCGGTATCCGCATCGCCTTGAATTACCGAAAGCCCTTTGGCCACGCAGAGATTGACGCCCGATTGCGATAATTCGATACCGCGCGCGTCCACGCTGCGCTTTTCAGCCAATAGCCGCAACAGAGAGCCATCTCCGCAGCCCACATCCAACACGCGCGATCCCGGTTCCACCATCGAGGCGAGATTGAGCAGATCGACACGGGCAAAGGCGGCATCAGCAGTCATTTCCAACGGGCTCATGCGTCAGCCCTCCGTGCAGGCACCGCTAAGCCACGGGCGCGCGCGGCGGAATCGATAAATCCGCGTGTCGTTTCAAACAATTCCGGCACATCCAACAAAAACGCGTCATGGCCTTTGTCGGTCTCAATTTCGACGAAGGAAACCGAAGCGCCCGCTGCGTTCAACGCATGAACAATGGCGCGGGAGTCGCTCGTCGGAAACAACCAATCCGATGTGAAAGACACAATACAAAAGCGCGTTTTAGAACCTTTAAACGCACGTGCCAAAACGCCATCATGTTCTTTCGCGAGATCAAAATAATCCATCGCACGCGTCAAAAACAAATAGGAATTTGCATCAAACCGCTCAACGAACGAGCGGCCCTGATAGCGCAGATAGGATTCAACTTCGAAATCCGCATCAAACGAAAAGGTCGGCGCGGCACGCTCTTGCAAATTACGCCCGAATTTACGGTGCAAAGCCTGCTCGGAAAGATAGGTGATGTGAGCGGCCATACGTGCAACCGCCAAACCTTTCTCGGGCCGCGTGCCTTCCTCAAGATAACGGCCTGAATGCCAATCAGGATCGGCCATCACCGCCTGTCGGCCTACTTCATGAAACGCAATGTTTTGCGCGGTATGTTTGGCCGCCGTTGCAATCGGCATTGCGGAAAAGACGCGATCAGGATGGCTTGCCGCCCATTCGAGCACCTGCATGCCACCCATTGAACCGCCGGCTACGCAAAACAAAGTCTCGATACCAAGGCGATCCACTAGTTTCGCTTGCGCATTCACCATGTCGCGGATGGTCACGACCGGAAAATGCAGCGCGTAGGGCTTGCCTGTCTTGGGATCAAGCGAAGCCGGGCCCGTCGTGCCGAGGCACGAGCCCAGAACATTGGCACAGATGATAAAAAAACGGTCCGTATCATAAGGCTTACCGGGGCCGACCATCGTCTCCCACCAGCCCGATTTACCCGTCACCGGATTGATATTCGCCACGTGCTGATCACCCGTTAGCGCGTGACAGAGCAAAATAGCGTTGGATTTATCGGCATTCAGCGCGCCATAGGCCTGATAGGCAATCGACCAAGGCCCGAGGCTTTCACCGCTTTCAAGCGCCAAGGGCTCATCCGCGCCAAAATGGGCGACCAAGCTCGACGGCTCAATCGCTTCATTGCGCTTATCCGGATCAGCCACATGATGACGGGTCATGTTCATCCACTCTCGACAGGTTACGTTCTGTATGTCGAATTTTTAGACCTTAATCAAGAACCTTTCGGTATTTTCATAGCCGCATCGCAAGGGTGGGCTTTGCCTTTCCTGAAAGCGCGTTCTATGACACTTGCGGTTTTATCTCGTTCCCGATGTGGACCTTCGCCATGGCCCTGCCTTCGCTTTCCGATTTGCGGCAAGAAATCGACCGGATTGATGCATCCATGCATGATCTGTTGATGGAGCGCGGCACGATCATCGATACGCTGATCGAGGTGAAAAAGACGGTTGATTCAGGCTCTGCCTTTCGTCCCGGTCGCGAAGCCTCGATGATGCGGGCCTTGGCGGAGCGCCACCACGGTTTGCTGCCGTTTGACACGGTGGAAAGCATTTGGCGGGTGATTATTTCAACCTTCACCTATGTACAGGCGCCCTATGCCGTTCACGCCGATATTTCCGTCGGCGATGCGCCCATGCGGGATACCGCGCGGTTTCATTTCGGCTTCACGGTGCCCTACCACACGCATGCAACGGCGGATCATGTCATTCATGCGGTCGGCCAAGCCGCAGGCGATCTTGGAATTTTCTCTGTCCAAACCGATGGGCCTTGGTGGCTGGGTCTTGTTGGGGAAGGCACGCCGAAAATTATTGCGCGCCTACCTTTCGTCGAGCGGCCGGATCACCCTGCTGGGACGCCGGTTTTTGTTATTTCGAAACCGTTAGCCGATGCCGCCGTCCGCGATCGCGTGCTGTATGCGGCGCAGGTCGAGCGATGGCGAGGCGATATCACCGCCTCCCTTGCAAAAGAGGCTATTGCTATCGAAGCCCATGCCACACGGGATGATCTATCCTCTTTGCTGATATCGGCACCGGGAACTTTGGATCCGGCCCGTCTAAAAACGCTTTTTTCTACCCTTGGCCTATCCGTTTCTGACCTGTACGAAATAGGTAGCCACGCGCAACGCTTTCATCTTTCCCAACCGGATTAATACCGATGACAAAGACCCTTGATCGTCCCGTTCCCCGCCCAGGCGTGCTTGATATCGAGGCCTATGTGCCTGGTAAAAGTACCGCAGCACCGGGCGTAAAACTCTATAAATTATCCTCCAATGAGACCCCGCTTGGCGCATCGCCCGCTGCCATTGCCGCGTTCGGCTCATTGAGCGACAGGCTAGAGCTCTACCCCGACGGGTCGTCGACCCGCTTACGCGACGCCATTGGCACGCGCTATGGGCTAGATCCCGCCCGTATTGTATGCGGTTCGGGCTCGGACGAGCTGCTCTCGCTCATTACAAGCGCGTATATCGGCCCTGGTGATGAGGGTATTTTCACGACCTATGGCTTCTTGGTTTACAAAATCGCGATCATGGCCGCAGGCGGAACCCCTGTTGTGGCGGAAGAGAAAAACCTCACCACCGATGTCGATGCCATTCTGGCCAAAGTGACGCCGCGCACGAAAATCGTCTATCTCGCCAATCCGAACAATCCGACGGGCACCTATATTCCGTTCGACGAAGTGAAGCGGTTACACGCGGCGCTTCCCAAACATGTCGTCTTGGTGCTCGACGCCGCTTACGCCGAATATGTGCGGCGCAATGATTATGCCTCTGGCATCGAGCTTGTTGCGACCAGCGAAAATGTCGTGATGACGCGCACATTTTCGAAAATTTACGGCCTCGCCATGTTGCGCCTTGGTTGGTGCTATGGACCCGTTGGCATTATCGACGCGTTGAACCGCATCCGCGGTCCGTTCAACGTCAATGGTCCTGCATTGGAGGCCGGAATTGCCGCGTTAAACGACGAAGATCATCTCGCAAAAGCGCTGGCGCACAATGATCAATGGCTTCCTTGGCTCACCACCGAAATCGAAAAGCTCGGTATTGGCGTAACCCCAAGCGTGGGTAATTTCCTCTTGCTGCATTTCCCGAAAACACCGGGCAAAACAGCCAAAGACGCGGATGCGTTTTTATCCGCGCATGGTCTCGTGCTGCGCGCGGTCGGTGCCTATGGCCTGCCCGATTGCCTGCGTCTGACGATTGGACCGGAAGAGGCCAACCGTAAAGTTGTGACAACGCTTGCGGCGTTTATGAGTGGGAATCCATCGCGTGCCTGATCGTTTGGGACCACCGCTGGCTACACCCGTTTTTGAACGACTTGCGCTGATTGGCCTGGGCCTTATCGGCTCGTCGCTTGCCCGCGTCGCACGGCAAAAAAACCTTGCCCGTCATATTGTGGCGATTGATGCCTCGGAAGAGGTCTGCGCGCGGGTCTCGGAGCTCAAACTGGCCGATACGGTAACAAGTAATATTGCGGAAGGCGTCCGTGATGCCGATTGCGTTATATTATGCGTGCCCGTTGGTGCTTGCGGAAGCGTTGCGGAGGCGATGCAAGCGAGCTTGAAACAAGGCGCTATTATTTCCGATGTTGGCTCGGTTAAGGGTTCGATTGTGGCGCAGATTGCGCCTTTTATCCCCGAAGGCGTGCATTTTGTTCCCGCGCACCCCGTTGCGGGAACCGAGCAATCCGGACCGGATGCAGGCTTTCCGACGCTATTCCTCAACCGCTGGTGCATCCTTACCCCGCCTGAGGCGCAGGATGCGGAAGCCATCGCCAAAACGCGCACTTTCTGGGAAGGAGCCGGATCGATGGTGGAGGAAATGTCCCCCAGCCATCATGATTTGGTGTTGGCGATTACTAGCCATCTGCCGCATCTCATCGCCTATAACATTGTAGGCACAGCGGCTGATCTTGAAGCCGTTACGCAATCCGAAGTGATCAAATTCTCGGCCGGTGGTTTTCGTGATTTTACGCGCATTGCGGCATCGGATCCGACGATGTGGCGTGACGTGTTTTTGAACAATAAAGATGCCGTTCTTGAAATGCTCGGACGCTTTACCGAAGACCTCTCATCGCTCCAACGCGCGATCCGCTACGGCGATGGCGAAGCCCTGTTCAATCACTTTACCCGCACCCGCGCGATTAGACGGTCGATTATTGAAATCGGACAAGATTCCGCAGCACCCGATTTCGGTCGGCAGCCCAAAAATAGCGCTCAATAAAGCGGTGGTATTTCGGCGATCTTCAAAGGCCCGATCAGCAAGCGGCCTTTGTTCAGGATCAAGGGTAATTTAACACTGCCCGCGCCAAGAGAGCCGCCGAGAATAGAAAGGCCCGATTCTTTCAGCGCTTCTCCGAGCCCCGAAGCCGATACATCGATTTTTCCATTGAGACGATGACCATCATCGATCGTAACCGAGCCCTTTAGATCAAGCGCTTGCTCGCCGCGTTTCATGGTCCATTGATCGACTAAAACTTCGCCGCCGGAGGTCCGCCAATTTTCAAGGCCGGCTTGGCCTGGATTTTCAGCCATTAGCCACCCTTTTTTCACGATAAAATGGGCATCAAACGATGCAGCGGGCGGAAGGTCATGCAATGTGCCGCCTGATGCTGTCATCACCATTTCAACATCTGAAGGCGTGTTGGGCTCGCCCTCGATTTTCCGCATATGGAATTCGGCATGGCCGAGCTTGCCGGACACAAGCGGGTTGGGTGATTCCGCCGTCAAATCGTCAACGACCCATGAAACGCGATCCGCGCGGATGGATGTTTCAAAATGCAGACTCGAACGCATCGCTTGCCATGCGAAAGAAGCGGTTTGGCCATTGGCTAATCGCGCCGTTAGCGGACCATTCACATCAACAAGCACGTGCTTTGGATCGTAAATCTGCGCGATCGCCAAAAATCCACCAAGACTAGCCGATCGAACGTCACCTTTATCCGCCATCATCGAAAGCCCGTCACACCGCAATTCGATGCGAAAAGGAAAACCCGCCATGGAGCGCGAGGTGCAACTCCACTGCCGACCCAAACTCGCTTCATTGGCGAGCCAGCGATCAAACCCGGCATCGGCCATTCGCGTGGCCGCAACCCACCAAATCGAGACGGCAATGACTAGGAGGCCAATAAAGCCCGGTACGATATAAAGGCCGATCCGCGAGGGTTTTTTGGGCGATGAAACCGAACGATCATTCACGATTGGGTATTCCTGATGCGGATCTCGGCAATCTAGCCCAGCCGCACCTTAAACGCCAAGATCGAAACACCGCTTGCGGGCGTGAACGCGCGCTGATAGGTCGATTTTATGGCGAAGCAGGCAACAGATAACGATCTCTGGATATTCGGGTACGGATCCCTGATGTGGCGACCGGGCTTTGCGTATGAAGAGCGCGTTCAAGCGACGTTGAACGGCTATCACCGCGCTTTGTGCATCCTCTCGGTTCACCACCGCGGCAGCGTGGAACGCCCGGGTCTGGTGCTGGGCCTTGATAAAGGCGGCTCATGCCGTGGAATTGCGTTTCGCGTGTCTCAAGATCGGGCGGAGGCCACGCTCGCTTATTTGCGGGAGCGCGAACAGGTAACATCGGTTTATCTTGAAACCCATCACCGCTTGCGTTTGGCCGATGGCAGGCTCGTAAACGCCACCGCATTCACCGCAGACCGCACTCATTCGCAATATGCTAAAAAATTATCGCATGAGGATTTGGTCGAGCGCGTACGCCATGGTGTCGGCGTTTCCGGCAATAATCCCGATTACGTCCGAGCGACCATCGCCGAATTGCAAAAGATTGGGATCAAAGACCACACGCTGGCGCGCATTATGGCGGCGCTCGACGAGCCTAACGGCTAATCTCAAAAGCCGGGCAAGGTTTCGCCGCGCATCAGGCGTGGCATATGGCCACTGATTGCTGCCGCCTCGCGGATCAGCCGCCCTTTCACCCGTGGCATCCGATCAACGACGCCGAGGCCGAAATCGCGCATCAGACGAAGCGGCATGGCATCGTTCGAGAACAGGCGATTCATGCCGTCGGTGACCAACGACATCGCAACCGTATCGGCGCGACGCGAGTGTTCATACGCCTCGATGACCGATACATCACCCACATCAAGCCCAAGCGCTGCGTGATCGGCAATGATTTCAGCCAAAGCTGCCACATCGCGCAAACCGAGATTAAGCCCCTGACCCGCGATGGGGTGAATCATATGGGCCGCATCGCCAACAAGAGCCAAACGTTCCGCGCCAAAGCGGCGGGCGATGCCAAAGCCAAGCGGATAGGCGCGCGGTTTGCTCAAAAGTTTGAGATTGCCAAGACGCAAGCCGACGCGCCTTTCAATCTCTTCGATCAATTCGACATCATCCCGCGCCAAGAGGCTGCGCACGCGATCTTTGGCTTCGGTCCACACCATCGTGAAGCGATTGCCCGTCAAAGGCAAAACTGCAAAGGGACCGAACGGCAAAAAGTGCTCCTCGGCCCGCCCGTTATGCTCGCGCTCAATGCCAATCGTCGCCACAATGCCCGATTGTTGATACGCCCAATGGATCCAGCCGATTCCGGCGTCTTCGCGAAGCCGTGATTTTGCACCATCACACGCCAATAAAAGTGAGGCTTTGATCGCTCTTCCATCACTGAGCGTTACAACCGTACCACCTGCTTCCGGTTTGGAGCGAAATGCTTCGCCTTTGACGATTTCGACGCCAGAATGCCGGATGGCCTCCTGCAGGCTGTTTGTCACCGCCTGTTCGGGGATCATATGCGCGAAGGGCTCACCCTGGGCTGCTTCGCCGCCAAAGGTCAAAAATACGGGACGAACCGGATCATCCAACCGGCTATCGGTGATCACCATGTCGTGGATTGGCTGAGCGTCTGGCTCAATGGCGTCCCAGACGCCCAATGCTTGCAGCAAGCGTCTCGATCCGGCTGAAAACGCGAACGCCCGATCATCGTCCCGTCCCGCGGACGATTCAATTAGGCAAACCGAAAGCGCGCCACGCAAGACGCGCTTCAGCGTCAAAGCGAGGCTTAAGCCTGTAATGCCGCCTCCGGCAATGACAATGTCGAAACGCTTCATCGAGCATCCCTTCCATGTGATCCGATCCGGTCTTACGCTCCGCCACCCAAACTCGCAATGCGTCAATCTATTCAGGGTGGTAAATCGCCGCGAACTGAACCAGTATGGCTCCGACACCAAGGAGATATGATGCGTTCTGCCGTCAAAGACCTGCTCACCATCCTCGATCTTGAAAAGCTCGAAGAAAATCTGTTCAGGGGCCAAAGCCCCGATGCCGGATGGCAACGGGTATTTGGCGGGCAAGTGATCGGTCAGGCCCTTGTGGCCGCGTGCCGAACGGTGGAAGGGCGCGCTCCCCATTCGCTGCACGGCTATTTCCTGCTCGCAGGGGATCCAAAGATCCCGATCATTTACGATGTCGAGCGCATTCGCGATGGCCGGAGCTTCACCACACGGCGGGTGAAGGCCATTCAGCATGGCCAACCGATTTTCACGCTTTCAGCCTCGTTTCAGGTCGAAGAAGCGGGATTTAGCCACGATATCGCCATGCCTTCAGTGCCAGACCCTGACGATTTGCCGAACGAGCAAGACATCCGCGCCCGCGTGATGCCGTTGATGCCGGATCCGGTGAGAAAATATTTCGAGCGGGAGCGGCCGATCGAACTGCGCCCTGTCGAGTTTAAGCGCTATATGTCACGCGAGCCGCTGGAGCCCCGCTTCAATGTCTGGATCCGCGCGACAGGTCCCTTGCCGGACGACCCCGCGATCCATCAAGCCGTTTTGGCCTATGCGTCCGATATGACGCTTTTGGACTCAACCCTCGTCGCCCATGGCCGCACCGTGTTTGAGCGCGAAGTACAAGCGGCCAGCCTCGACCACGCGCTTTGGTTTCATCGCCCCTTCCGCGCGGATGAATGGTTGCTCTACGCGCAAGACAGCCCCTTTACGGGCGGTGCGCGCGGCTTCGCACGGGGCTCGATTTTTACCCGTCAGGGACAATTGATTGCCTCGGTTGCCCAAGAAGGCCTCATTCGGCATCGGCCCGATCTCGCCTGAAGTTGAATTGATTAAAAATTAGGCATGTGACGCATTGTTGTGCGTCTATTGGGCAGCATCGTGCCGGAATCGCCCTGAATCGCCCTGAATCTGGGCTGGCACGAGCCTTGAATTAGTCTTTTCAGCTGAAGTCGCGTCCGCATGGTCCGCGACGGCAAATCAGGGAAAAGACGCCATGAAAATTGTGATGGCCATTATTAAACCCTTCAAGCTTGAAGAGGTGCGGGACGCGTTGACCTCCCTCGGTGTTCACGGTCTGACCGTTACTGAGGTTAAGGGCTACGGTCGCCAAAAGGGACATACGGAAATCTATCGCGGTGCCGAATATGCCGTGAGCTTTCTCCCTAAATTGAAAATCGAAGTCGCCGTTGCCTCCGAGCTCGTCGGCAAAGTGATCGACGCGATCACCGCGGCTGCCAAAACCGGTCAAATCGGCGACGGCAAGATCTTTGTTTTCCCAATTGAACAAGCCGTCCGCATCCGGACCGGCGAACGCGACAACGACGCGCTCTGACGCCGTCATAAGGGGGATAGTTTCATGACAATGTCCAAATCTATTCGATCCGTGCTTGGGGGCGTAGCCCTTGCAGCACTTGCCGGAACGGTGGCCTATGCCGCCGATGCGCCCGTGCCCAACAAAGGCGATACCGCCTGGATGCTTATTTCGACAGCGCTCGTTTTGATGATGTCGGTACCAGGCCTTGCCCTTTTCTATGGCGGTCTTGTGCGCTCCAAGAACATGCTTTCGGTTCTCGCCCAAGTCTTCGCGATTGTGGCCATCGTTGCCATTCTGTGGGTGGCCTATGGTTACTCGCTCGCATTCACCAATGGCGCAGGCCTCAATGATTATGTTGGCGGCTTCTCGAAGGCCTTCTTGATCAGCGTAACACCCGATGCAACGGCGGCGACCTTCTCGAATGGCGTTTACATTCCTGAACTAGTTTACATGGCCTTCCAAATGACCTTTGCTTGCATCACGCCAGCTCTGATCATCGGATCGATTGTTGAGCGCGTGCGGTTTTCAGCCCTCATCGTTTTCGTCGTTCTTTGGGTTACGGTTATTTATTTCCCTATCGCCCACATGGTTTGGTATTGGGGCGGCCCTGACGCCATCGGCAATGCTGCTGCTGCTTTGGCGGCTGCAACGGACGATGCAACAAAGGCTACTGCTCAAGCAGCTCTTGATGCGGTCAATGCCGATGCTGGCTTGGTCTTCAAATGGGGTGCGCTTGACTTCGCAGGCGGCACGGTCGTTCACATCAATGCCGGTATTGCAGGCATGGTTGGCGCTCTCATGATCGGCAAGCGTACAGGCTATGGCAAAGAGTTGATGGCACCTCACTCGCTGACAATGACCATGATCGGTGCATCGCTTCTATGGGTTGGCTGGTTCGGCTTTAATGCTGGCTCAAACCTCGAAGCCAATGGCACAACGGCACTCGCCTTCGTCAACACCTTCGTTGCGACCGCTGCAGCCGCTCTTTCCTGGTTGTTTGTTGAGTGGATGGCCAAGGGCAAGCCTTCGCTTCTAGGCCTCGTATCGGGTGCGGTTGCAGGCCTTGTCGCCATTACGCCTGCCTCTGGTTATGCAGGTCCAATGGGCTCGATCGTTCTCGGCCTTCTGGCTGGCGGCGTTTGCTTCTTCTTCTGCTCGACGGTTAAGAATGCCTTCGGTTACGACGACTCGCTCGACGTCTTCGGCGTCCACTGCGTCGGTGGTATCCTTGGTGCGCTCGCAACCGGCGTCTTGGTGTCGAAGGGTCTGGGTGGCGTTGGTCTCGTCGATTACAGCCTCACCCCAGGCACGGCAGCCGAAGCACCTTACGATATGTTGGCTCAGGTCATCATCCAGGCAAAGGCCGTCGGCCTCACCTTGGTGTGGTCTGGTGTCGGCTCGGCCATTCTCTACAAGCTTGTCGACCTCGTCATCGGTCTCCGGGTCCCTGTTGAACAGGAACGCGAAGGTCTCGACATCGCAAGCCATGGCGAGCGTGCATATAACAACTGATCCTCTTCCCGGGGGGCTTATGGCCCCCCGGTTGGTTTCCTCCCAAAAAGCACCTTGGCGGCCTTCCCAAAGGCCGCCTTTTTTTGTGCCAAAGGAGCAAGGTTAAGCAGGCGTTAACCCACGACGCCTAAACCAAGATATTCCCTCTAAAAGGCTTTATGTTACCGATGCGTCTTTCCCGTTCCCGACAAGCCGAATTTGACGAGGTATCAGGCCACCTCAAGCTGTTTTTCGGCCGGCGTCTTTCGGAAATCATCGGCATCGGTTTGATTGTCATCGCGATTTGTATCGCTCTGGCGCTCGTATCGTGGTCGGTTCAAGATCCGAGCTTTAATCAGGCCGTCAATCGACCCGTCAGCAATCTCTTGGGTCGTCCGGGCGCTATGCTCTCAGACATCATGATCCAATTGTTCGGGCTTGGCGCCATGGCTTGGTTAGCGCCTCTCGGATTTTTGGGCTTCCGGCTAATGTCCGGCAAGTCCATCACGCCGATCAAGCTGCGTATCGCTGTCTGGATTTTCGGCGGACTAGCTGCGTGCGCCATCATCAGCGCGCTTCCGATCATCGGGAATTGGCCACTGCCAATCGGTTTGGGGGGCATTACGGGTGATGCGATCCTCAATGCCGCTCAAAAACTGCCCGCTTTTGCGGGTTCTTCAACGCGCTTTTTAATGCTCGTTCTGTTGGGTGCTGTTGCTTTCTTCGGATTGATCATCGCGTCAGGCATAGGCTTCGGACCGCGTGAGGATCAGCAATCCTCGTGGGGTGACACCGGATCAAACCGGAACGAATCCTTTGCAGATGACGATGAAGAAGAAGCGGATCATCAAAGCGATCCAAACATCGCCATCGTTTGGCTTGGTGCGCTCTTTCACGGCGTGTTGAGTGTAAAAAATGCCATCCATCGATGGTATGTCGCGCGGGTAACGCCGGATGATCCGTTCAATACGCTTCACTCAAAGCGTAAGGGCCGTATGGAACCTGGCCTCTCCGAAAATCACGCCTTCGAACAAGAGGAAGTGATCAACACTCCAACGCCGACGCGCACCCGAAAAGCCGCAGCAAAACCGGCAAAGCCAGCGGTTACCAAAAGCGGCGAACTCGATCTCTACACCTTGCCATCCGAGACGCTCCTGACCGAAGCCAAAAAATCGGTAGGTCCCGTCATGTCGAGCGATGCGCTCGAGCAAAATGCCCGATTGCTCGAAGGCGTGCTCGAAGATTTTGGTGTTCGCGGCGAAATCGTCAATGTAAGGCCCGGCCCTGTCGTCACGCTTTACGAGCTTGAACCTGCACCCGGCATTAAATCCTCACGTGTCATCGGTTTGGCGGACGATATCGCGCGTTCAATGAGTGCCATTTCTGCCCGTGTCGCCGTTGTTCCGGGACGCAATGCAATCGGCATTGAGCTTCCAAACCAACGCCGCGAAACGGTCTATTTGCGCGAGCTTATTTCGCAAGATGATTTCGGCGATAGCCAAATGAAGCTCGCTTTGGCACTTGGCAAAACCATTGGCGGCGAACCCGTGATGGTCGATCTTGCCCGCATGCCGCATCTGCTCGTCGCCGGTACCACAGGCTCCGGTAAATCGGTCGCCATCAACACGATGATCTTGTCGCTTCTGTATCGGCTGAAGCCGGAACAGTGCCGCTTGATCATGGTGGATCCCAAAATGTTGGAACTATCCGTCTATGACGGCATTCCCCATCTCCTGACCCCCGTTGTGACCGATCCGCGCAAAGCCGTCGTCGCGCTGAAATGGGCGGTGCGCGAGATGGAAGAGCGTTACAAGAAAATGTCGAAGCTCGGTGTGCGCAACATCGACGGCTTCAATGCCCGTGTGACCGAAGCCGCCGCCAAGGGCGAAACCATTACGCGAACGGTTCAAACGGGCTTTGATCGCGATACGGGCGAAGCGATTTTCGAAGACGAAATCATGAAGCTCGAGCCGATCCCCTATATCGTCGTCATCGTCGACGAAATGGCCGACCTCATGATGGTCGCAGGCAAAGACATCGAAGGCGCGATCCAGCGCTTGGCGCAAATGGCGCGTGCCGCCGGTATCCATGTGGTACTGGCCACTCAGCGTCCGTCGGTCGACGTCATTACGGGCACGATTAAAGCCAATTTCCCGACGCGAATTTCGTTCCAAGTGACGTCGAAAATCGACAGCCGCACAATTTTGGGCGAGCAAGGGGCCGAGCAGCTCCTCGGACAAGGCGATATGTTGTTTATGGCAGGCGGTGGACGCATCAGCCGCGTGCACGGTCCGTTTGTCTCCGACGGCGAAGTGGAAAAAGTCGTGGCGCATCTCAAAGCGCAAGGGCGACCGAATTACCTTGATGACGTTACCCGCGAAGACCAAGCCGATCTTGAAGACGGGGCGAATGGGGCGGTTTTCGATCAAGGCAGCTTTGGATCGGCCGGACAAGACCCTTATGATCAAGCAGTCGCCATTGTCTTGCGCGATCGGAAAGCGTCAACATCCTATATTCAACGGCGTCTCCAAATCGGGTACAACCGTGCGGCTTCAATCATGGAACGGATGGAAGACGAGGGCGTTGTGGGCCAACCCAACCATGCAGGAAAGCGCGAGATTCTGATCGAGGCACGGTCTGAAGGCGGGCGCGATTTTGACGGCGACTGATCAAAAACAGCACGCCCGCTTGATGGTGTGCGGGTGGCTCTGCATCGAGCTTTTCATGGGTGCATCCGCCAATGCTCAAGCGATTGGCGGGAAAATTCCGTTGCCCCCGCGCCGCCCGGCCAATTTCGGCATAACTTCTCCCACACCCGCACAAGAAACGGCGCCTGTTGTGCAGCCTGTCAAACCCGCTCCTACGAAGCCGGCCGCCATCGATATCTCACCGGAAGAAATGCTGGCCAATATCAATGAATCGCTGACCAATTTGAAACAGTTCAGCGCCAAATTCTCGCAATTCAGCGCCAATGGCCAACAAACATCCGGCAAACTCACGGTCCTTCGACCCGGTCGCTTGCGGTTTGACTACAATCCGCCAAGCACCATCACCATCATTGCCGATGGCAATTCCGTTGCCGTGATTGATTCAAAACTCAATACGCAAGACGTCTATTCCATCGGCCTCACCCCACTCAAATTTTTGCTCGGTGGGACGATCAATCTCGCGCGTGATTTTAAGGTGACGGAAGTCGTCAATGAAGGCGAGCGCATAGCCGTTTATGCCGAAGATTCATCCACCTTCGGCGGCACCTCACGCATTGTTTTAGGCTTTGACCCTAAATCCTTGGTGCTCAAACAATGGACCGTAACCGATCCGCAAGGCTATGAGGTCAATGTTGTTCTGGCCAATATCGACACACGGCACGAGCCTGATGCGATGCAATTTGTCATTCCAGAAAACCCCAATTCGACCCGTAAAAAATAAGGTGTTTTGCGAGCGGAGAAAGCGTTTCCGCGCTTGCTAGTCGAGGCGTGAAACAATACCCCTGATCATAGCAAAAAGGGGATCTGCTTTGAGCCTGACCGTCGCCACTTGGAACATCAATTCCGTTCGCCTTCGTACGGGTCTTGTACAACGTTTCTTGGAAGAGACACGGCCGGACGTGTTGTGTTTGCAAGAAACCAAATGCCCCGACGATCAATTTCCAAGCGGTGATTTTAAAAAGCTCGGCTACACCCATATCGCGGTAAATGGCCAAAAGGGCTATCACGGCGTGGCCATTCTCTCGCGCTTGCCGTTCGTGAGCCAAGATAGCCGCATTTTTGCGGCAAAGAATGATTGCCGCCACATCAGCGTTACCTATGGCAAAGAGGCGCGCGCCGCCAAAGATGTCACGATCCATAATTTTTATGTCCCCGCCGGTGGTGACGTGCCCGATCCGGAAGCGAATGAAAAATTCGCGCATAAGCTCACTTTCCTCGACGAGATGCGGGATTGGGGATTGTCCGATAGACCTGCCGCGGGCAAAGCCATTCTCGTCGGTGATTTGAACGTCGCTCCGCTCGAAAACGATGTCTGGAGCCACAAGCAAATGCTGGATGTTGTCTCCCACACGCCGATTGAATGCGAAAAATTGAATGCAGCGATTGATGCGGCGGAATGGGTCGACGCCATCCGCACGCTTAAGCCCGAGCCGGAACGGGTTTATACGTGGTGGAGCTATCGCGCGGCGGATTGGGCGGCTTCAAACCGCGGCCGGCGGCTGGATCACGTCTGGGTTTCCAAAGCCCTTGCTCCGGGGCTTTCATCCTTGACTGTGCATCGCGATGCTCGCAGTTGGGAGCGGCCCTCCGATCACGTTCCCGTTACCATCGAGCTGGCATAAATCAGATCGCGTTATTCGCTACAATTCGATCGAGCGCTTTTGCAAAAGCATCCGCGCGTAAAGCCAGTTTTTCCCGCAGCGCTTGCGCGGCATCGGGATATTCGTTCAGCAGTCGTAAAATCAATTTGCGCGGAAAAATGATAATGCGGGATGTTTCGCGCGCGGTAGCATTCGTGGCCCGCTCCCCTTCCGCCAAGAGAGAATATTCGCCGATCAGCATTCCCGGGCGGACAAATTCCGCCGCTTTATGGGAATCGCTGGTGAGTGAAATCAGGCCAGACTGAAGGAGATAACCCTCATCGGCCACATCTCCTTTTGAAAATAGTACTTCATTCGGACGCAAAATTCGGGAATCAGCCGCAAACAAGATCAGCCGCAGCTGATCTGGCTGGAAGACTTGGAAAAAATCGAGCCGTCTAAGCAATAAAATATCGTCGTCAATCGCCATGGGAAGGGGCCTTGTCTGTCCGCTCGATCAGCCGATACCCACCGGGCTCGGTGATTAAAAGCTCTGCATTGGCGGGATCTTTTTCAATCTTTTGGCGCAAGCGATAAATATGCGTTTCAAGCGTATGCGTTGTCACTTGGGCATTATAGCCCCAAATCTCGGCCAATAATACGTCGCGTGAAACAATCTCGCCGCGCGCACGGTGCATGAAGCTTAAAAAATCCGCTTCTTTATCGGTCAGCTTTTCAGATTGTCCATCGGGGCCTTCGAGCACCCGCGTCCCTTGTGAAAGCCGATAGGGCCCGATCGTCAGCCATGGATCTTCCCGAACTTTAAAGGTCCGAACCAGGCTGCGAATGCGGCCGATCAAAGCCGAAGCGCGAAGGGGAAGGTCCAAGGTTTCAACATCAGGGATCGGTTCAGCGCCATGCCCCAATTGCAAAAACGGACCGCGATAACCCAAGGCCCGCAAGTCATGGATTTCCGGCCCCAGCCCATCAAAGCCGAGGACAAGGTCAATCCGCTCGACATCAAGGGGGCGTTCAAAGTGATAGGGTTTTTGGGCAATCGATACCGAAAAATCCGGATCAAGCGCCAATTGCTCGGCCAACAGCACGCAACGGCCTTTCACATCGCTTAAAAGCAAGATCGAAAGCGTCTCGGCCATTCAATCGGCAACCTTCATTTGTAGGACCTTGTCCGTAGCATCATCTGTGAGTAGACCAGCCTAAGGACACGTGGCAAGTCTTTGATCCTTGTTCACAAAGCTTCAGCGGATCAAGCGCATGATTGCCCATCTCTTCGCACATATCAGCCAAAAACATCGCGGATTTATTCGGATGGGAACGCTGACTTTACCCTGCGCGATCGGCAAATCGGGGATTGTATCGGGTAAGCGCGAAGGAGACGGCGGCACGCCGCGCGCGCTGCTTCGCCCGGTGATGATCTATTTCAGGCCAGACCAGTTCAGACGCAACCGTTTCGCCCTTCCTGCAAAAGCCATTACCCGCACGATGGGTTGGTGCGATGATTCTCGCTCGCCGCGGTATAACCGCGAAATTCCTTTGCCGAGCACTCACTCCTACGAAAAGCTTTGGCGAGACGATGGTCTTTATGACATTGTTGTTGAGACGGATTGGAACAGGCGTCCTGCTATTTCCGGCCGAGGAAGCGCCATTTTCATTCATCTGGCGCGACCGGGATTTAAACCGACAGAAGGCTGCATTGCCTTTGACCGCAAAGGAATGAAGCTTTTTCTATCCCATTTGCACAAAACCATGCGAATTCGCATTCACTGAAAGAACCTTCACGTGCTGACGCCAACGGAACCCTGCCTGCTGTTTGATATCGATGGAACGCTCGTCGATACGGATAAAGTCCATATTGTCGCGTTCAACGAGATATTAAGCCGCTTCGGTGTCCATGTGGATGATGAGACCTATCGCCACCGTATATCGGGGCGAATGAACAACGATGTTTTGGCCGATTTATTGCCGGGCCTATCCGTTCCCGATCACATTAAAATAGGTCAGGAAAAAGAGGCCCTCTTCCGCTCCATGGTCGGCGATATGGAGCCGATTGCAGGGCTAATCGATCTTCTCGATTGGGCCGACGCAGCAGGATTGCGGTATGCGGCCGTCACCAATGCACCAAAAGAAAATGCGGAACTCGTTTTAAAATCACTTCAAGCAACCGAGCGCTTTTCGGCTGTCATTTTATCGGATGATCTAGAGCACGCTAAGCCCCACCCGCTCCCCTACCTCACAGGTCTATCGCGTCTTGATGGCGATGTGACGCGCAGCATGGCCTTTGAAGATTCAAAATCCGGTGTCACCTCGGCCAGCGCCGCTGGTTTGGGCGTGATCGGGCTAACCACCTCGCTCGACGGGGCGACCCTCCAATCCTTTGGCGCCCATCTCACCGCGCCTGATTATCTTAATGATGATCTGCGGCGCTTTATCAAAGATCGGACGGGTAAACGCTAACCCCGATGGCCAAAAATCGCGCTACCGACACGGATATGGGTCGCACCCATTTGAATCGCTTCCTCAAAATCGGCGCTCATGCCCATTGAGAGCGTTTTAAGGCCATGGTTTTCGGCTATTTTACGCAATAAACCGAAATGCGGTGAAGGCGGCTCGTCCACCGGCGGAATGCACATCAGGCCTTCAATCGGTAGCTTCCACTCGTCCTTGCATCGGGTCAAAAAAGCATCCGCCTCTAGCGGCAAAATTCCAGCCTTTTGCGACTCCTCGCCCGTATTCACCTGAACATAGAGTTTGGGCCTGCGCTCCGTTTTCGAAAACTCTTTCGCCAACGCTTCAGCAATCGAAGGGCGATCAACCGTTTCAATCACATCGAACAGCGCTACTGCTTCTTTTGCTTTATTGCTTTGCAACGGTCCAATCAGATGCAATTCGACATCCGGAAATTGCGCTTTCAAATCGGGCCATTTTTGCATCGATTCCTGAACACGGTTTTCACCAAAAACGCGTTGACCATCTTGCAACACGGGCAAAATCGCATCCGCAAAATAGGTTTTCGAAACCGCAATCAGCGTCACTTCATCGGGCGAGCGTCGTGCATGACGCGCCGCGCGCTCCACCTCGGATCGCACCTGACGCAACCGCGCAACGACATTATGTTCTGGTTCGTCCGACATTTTTGGTGCTCCCGATTGCGAAAGATTGACCCCAAGCCCTAAATCGTGTCCTAGTCCGGTTGAGCCGCGCGACGCAAGCGTTTGCGTGAAGCTATTGTAGTGCATCACTGACTATACCGGAATTGACATGAGAACCGAGCGTTACAACGCCCGCGAAGCTGAGCGGAAATGGCAGCAGGTCTGGGACACAAAAGAACTTTTTCGTACGAAAAACGACGATCCTGCACCAAAATACTACGTCCTTGAAATGTTTCCCTATCCGTCGGGTCGCATTCACATGGGCCATGTGCGCAATTACGCCATGGGTGACGTTGTAGCGCGCTATAAGCGCGCACGCGGTTTCAACGTCTTGCATCCGATGGGTTGGGATGCGTTCGGCATGCCTGCTGAAAATGCGGCGATGGCGAATAAAACCCATCCGGCGACGTGGACTTACGCCAATATCGCAACGATGCGCGCTCAGCTTAAAAGCATGGGTCTCTCGCTCGATTGGCACCGTGAAATCGCGACCTGTGATCCGTCCTATTACAAGCATCAGCAGCGCATGTTTCTCGACTTCCTGCAAAATGGTCTGATTGATCGCAAGACCGCGAAGGTCAATTGGGATCCTGTTGATCAAACCGTTCTAGCCAATGAGCAAGTGATCGATGGTCGCGGCTGGCGTTCCGGCGCGCTCGTTGAACAGCGTGAACTGACGCAATGGTTCTTTAAAATTTCCGATTACGCGCAAGAGCTCAACGATGCGTTAGACGGTTTAGAGCGTTGGCCTGAAAAGGTCCGTCTCATGCAGAAAAATTGGATCGGCCGATCAGAAGGTCTGTCCGTTCGATTTGCGCTTGATAAAGCCACAGCGCCTGCAGGCGAGAGCGAAATCGAAATTTATACAACCCGACCCGATACGCTCTTTGGTGCGAGCTTCGTGGCGTTAGCGCCCGAGCACCCCTTAGCCAAAAAATCCGCTGCGGATAATCCACAGCTTGCGGCCTTTATTGACGATTGCCGCAAAATGGGTACGGCCCAGGAAGCCATTGATAAAGCTGAGAAAAAAGGCTTCGATACAGGTATTCGTGTTGCCCATCCGTTCGATCCAAATTGGACGCTTCCCGTCTATGTCGCCAATTTTATTTTGATGGATTACGGCACCGGGGCGATCTTTGGCTGCCCGGCGCATGATCAGCGCGATTTTGATTTTGCGACCTCGTATAAACTCCCCATCAAGACGGTTGTTTGTCCAACCGATGCCGACCCAAAAACTTATCAAGTGGGTGACGCGCCTTATGATGGTGAAGGTCTTTTGATCAACTCGTTATTCCTTGATGGAATGACGATTGCGCAAGGCAAAGAGGAAGTTGCCAAACGGCTTGAATCGACGTCGCTTGGTAATGCACCCGTCGGCAAACGCAAAGTGAATTTCCGTCTGCGCGATTGGGGCATTTCACGGCAACGTTACTGGGGTTGCCCGATCCCCGTCATTCATTGCGAAGTGTGCGGAACCGTTCCTGTTCCTATTAAAGATTTGCCGGTTAAATTGCCGGAAGATGTGACCTTCGATGTACCAGGTAATCCGCTGGATCGCCATCCGACCTGGAAACATGTCGGCTGCCCACAATGCGGCAAAGACGCGCGACGTGAGACCGATACGATGGACACGTTCGTGGATTCATCTTGGTATTTCGCCCGCTTTACTGATCCGTGGATTGAGGACCGCCCGACCGACCGCAAAGCGGTGGATGGCTGGTTACCGGTTAACCAATATATTGGTGGCATTGAGCACGCGATTTTGCATTTGCTCTATTCGCGCTTCTTCACCCGAGCGATGCAAAAGACGGGTCATGCCGGTATTAGCGAGCCGTTTGACGGTCTTTTCACCCAAGGCATGGTGGTGCACGAGACCTATCGTGATGCGAATGGCCAATGGGTGTCGCCGGCCGAGGTTGAAATCATCAGCGATGGTGCGGATCGTAAGGCGAAGCTTTTATCATCGGGTGCTCCGGTTGATATCGGCTCTATCGAAAAAATGTCGAAGTCCAAACGGAACACGATTGATCCGGATGATATTATCGGCACTTTCGGTGCGGATACTGCACGCTGGTTCATGTTGTCCGACTCGCCTCCTGAGCGCGATGTGATTTGGACCGAAGAAGGCGTGCAAGGTGCCGCTCGTTTCGTGCAACGCCTATGGCGGCTTGTGGGTGACGTGGCCGATCTCACCCCTTCCCCGAATGCGCATGATGCAGCCGCCGAAGACGCTGTGCTGACCATACGTAAAGCAGCCCATCGCGCGGTTATTCGCGTCGAAGAGGATGTGGAGCGCCTTCGCTTTAACCGTTGCGTTGCACATGCCTATGAATTGGCCAATGCGCTTCAAGCCGAATTGGCGGTTAAAAAGGATAAGCCCGTTAGCCCCGAATTCATCACAGCGATGCGCGAGGCTGCGACTTATCTCGTGCAGATTATTGCGCCGATGATGCCGCATCTAGCCGAAGAATGCTGGAAGGAACTGGGCTTTACAAAACTCGTGGCAGAAACGCCTTGGCCTCAAGCCGATCACGCGCTGATCGTCGAAAACGACATCACCATTCCGATCCAAATTAATGGCAAAAAGCGCGGCGAAATTACCATTAGCCGCGAGGCGGATGCGAAAACGGTCGAGGCTGCCGTGTTGGCGCTTGAGACGGTTCAAGCAGCACTTGAAGGAAAACCTGTCAAAAAAGTCGTGGTGGTTCCACAAAGGATCGTCAATGTCGTCATTTAAAGGGCTTAGTCGCGCCAAAAGCCTTTTCCTGACGGGATTGGCCATTCTTGGCGTGATGGTAACATCTGCCTGTGTCAGACCGCTTTATGGCCCATCAGCAGGCGGAGGCGCGGTGCAGCGTGAACTCGCAGCCATCGACGTTGCGCCGATGAAAGATGAAGCAGGCCATTATTTGCGGGAAGAGCTGCTGTTTAATCTCTCCGGTGGCAATTACACTTCTCTCGAGCATAAATATAAGTTGGTCATTACAACGAGCGAAAGCATCGTCTCGGCGGCGGTCGATACAACATCAGGCCGGGCCGATGCGGCTGCGCTCCGGTTAACGGCCCAATTTAAACTGACCGATCTCAATGAGAAGACACTTCTCGAAAGCTCAGCCTTTGCAACGGCATCGATTGACCGCCTGTCGCAACGCTTTGCGGCTGTCCGTGCCCAAAGAGACTCGCGGATCAGGGTGGCTAAAGATGTTGCGGATCAAATCCAGTTGAGCCTTGCCGCCTATCTATCAAGCCGATCCTAAGTTCGGAGCATCCATTCGATGGTCGCGCTCAAAGGCGGAGATATTGATCGGTTCGTCAGAAAGCCCGATCCTCGCTTTGCCGTCGTTTTGGTCTATGGGCCGGACGCCGGACTAGTGCATGAACGCTGTCGCCACATAGCCCGCTCGCTGGTCGATGATCCCGATGACGCGTTTCAATTGATCCGCATGGATGGCGATGATTTAGGCGGAGACGCCAGCCGAATCGTTGATGAGGCCAATACACTCGGGCTTTTTGGCGGCAAGCGCGTCATATGGGTACGGCTCGGCTCACGCCAGATTAATTCGGCAATAGAACCCCTACTATCGGCAAAGCCCGAAAATCCCATTGTCATCGAGGCTGGCGACCTGCCTGCCAAGCACGCGCTCCGCTCCGGCGTCGAAAAATCGGCCCATGCCGTCGCCCTGCCCTGTTATGCGGATGACGGACGCGATCTACCGCGCCTGATCGACGAGATTTTGGGCGAACATGGGTTGAAGGCAACGCCTGAAGCCAAAGCCCTGATGACCGGGCTTTTAGGGGCGGATCGGCTATTATCGCGCAGCGAAATTGAAAAATTGGCGCTTTTTGCGCGCGGTAAACAGATGGTTGGAGCAGAAGACGTCGAGGCCATTATGGCCGACGCGTCGGCACTCGCTACCGATATGCTAACAGACGCGGTCTTTATGGGCGATTCCGTTGGTGCGGACATAGCCCTTCACCGTTCGCTCAAAGAGGGTCAGGATGCGAGCGTCATTGTCGGTGCGCTCTTGCGTCACGCTTTGGTGTTGGCCAAATCTCGGATCGGGCTTGATCGCGGGCAATCCATGCAAGATGTCGAGCGCCAGGCACGGATCTTTTTCAAGCGCAGCGCGGCCTTCCAGCGGCATTTGTCGCTGTGGTCCCTCTCGAGCCTTGAAAATGCCATTACAACGCTCGGCGAGGCGCAGGCGGCCTGCCGGAAAAACGCAGCGCTTGGCGAAAGCCTCGTTTCCCGCGCCTGTCTCACTTTGGCGATTGCGGCCCGTCGCTCGCAGGCCGGACGCGCTTAATCGCGAAGACGACGGCAGACCGCGTCCAATTGCTCGAGCGTCCGATATTTAATCTTCAGCTCACCGCCGCGCGATCCGTGCGTAATTGAAACCGAAAGGCCCAGGACATCTTCAATCGCCTTTTCAAGCGCGCGCGTATCTGGATCTTTTTCGCGTCGCTTGGCGACCTGAGGTGCTTTTTCAGCCTTATCGTCTTCATTGGCGATCCGCTCGACATCGCGAACGGTCATACCGCGCTCAATAATCCGGCGGGCTAACGCTTCCGGATCTTTAACCGAGAGCAGCGCCCTGCCATGACCGGCAGTCAATTCGCCGCTAGCAAGCAGCGCCTTCACGCTATCGGGCAAACGGGCCAGACGGATTGTATTGGCGATATGGCTCCGGCTTTTACCGATGATTTTAGACAAATCATTCTGCGAATAGCCATATTCGGCAATCAGCTGCTCATAGCCCAAGGCTTCTTCAAGCGCATTGAGATCGGAGCGTTGGACGTTTTCGATAATGGCGATTTCAAGCGCTTCTTTATCGCCCGCTTCGACGATAATGATCGGCACTTCATGCAAGGAGGCCCGCTGCGCCGCGCGCCACCGACGCTCACCCGCGATAATCTCGAACACATCTTCCATTCCAGGAATGTTGCGCACGAGGATCGGCTGAATAATGCCCTTCTCGCGTACGGAATTGACGAGGTCATCGAGATCCGCTTCGACAAAGGTCCGCCGCGGGTTGCGGGGGTTCGGCCGCAGGAACTCGGTCGGCACGCGCCGTTGACCGCGCGAACGCTCGGCAGGAATAGCCGCCTCGCCAACATCGCCAATTAATGCCGCAAGTCCGCGACCCAAACGTGACCGGGTGGGCTCCTCAGCCATAGTAAATCCCCTTATTTAACAGATGGAATGGTAGAAAATGTCAGGCGGCCTGCAAAGCCCGCTCGCGCTGAATAACCTCGGAGGCAAGGCGCAAATAGGCCTGTGCGCCCGTTGATTTGAGATCATAAAGCAAAACAGGCTTGCCATGCGATGGCGCTTCCGAGACGCGGACATTGCGCGGGATAACCGTGTCATAAACTTTGGTGCCCATAAAGGCGCGAACATCGTCGACAACTTGCGAGCACAGATTATTTCGCGCATCGAACATGGTCAGAACAATGCCATGGATCGACAGGCCGGGATTAAGCGACTCGCGCACCTGATCGACCGTTTTGAGCAGCTGGCTCAATCCTTCAAGCGCAAAGAACTCGCATTGCAACGGCACCACAACGGCATCGGCCGCAGCCATGGCATTGATCGTCAGCAAGTTGAGCGATGGCGGACAATCGACGAGCACATAAGTGAAGCCCTCTTCTCCGGCCAGCATCTGGGTAACGTGCAGGCTGGCAATCGCCTTTTTAAGCTTGTGGGCCCGGTCGCGGTCATTGGCGATTTCAAGCTCAAGGCCCAACAGGTCCAAGGTCGATGGCGACACTGAAAGCCGGGGAACGGCGGTTGCGTGGATCGCGTCCACAAGCTTGGCTTCGCCCGTCATGATGTCATAGGTCGAAACCGTACGGCTCTTCTGATCAATACCCAACCCAGTCGATGCGTTACCCTGCGGATCAAGATCGATGATCAAGACGCGTTCGCCAATGGCCGCCAGCGCGGTTCCGAGATTGATCGCGGTCGTCGTCTTGCCAACACCGCCCTTCTGGTTGGCTAGCGCGAGAACGCGCGGCTTTTGACCAGAGCGCGACAACCGGATGGAAGCGAGATCGGAGTTTTCCATGGCATTAAACCTTTTCACAAAACCCGAAATCATGCCTTCAAATGGGCTTCGATCACTTCGACGATATGGCCGGACGGATCGGTGATGCTCGGGTGTATTTTCACCTGTATATTCCAATATTTAGCGGCTTCCGTCAATTCGGCATCAACATCTTGTCCCTTTAGAAACAGGCCTATACACGGATTTTTGGTAAGTTTTGCTTGCATTTCCAAAAGCTCTTTGAGCGACGCCAAAGCACGGGCCGTGAGACACTCGATCTGCTCCGGCAGAACGGAAAACGCGGCTTCAATCCGGCAATCATGAACCGTGACAGGCAATGCAAGGGTGCGGGCCACCTCGCGTAAAAAGGCCACCTTTCGGCCATTGCTCTCGATAAGGTGCATGTGAAATCCAGGCCGATCCGCCAAAAGAATGGCGATCACCAAACCGGGAAATCCAGCACCCGATCCGATATCCACCCAAATGCGGGCATCGGGGGCAAATTTCGCCAATTGGGCGCTATCAGCAATATGCCGTGTCCAGACGCTCGACATCGTTCCGGGACCGACAAGATTCTTGATCGTCTGCCAGCGCTGGAGCAAGCCGACATAAAGGTCGAAACGGTCCATTGTTTCACGTGAAACAAACAGCAGCGGGATTGCCCTCTCGCGATCCTCTTCGAGACCCAGTGTAGCCCTACCCGACTTTCCCGCCATTCTCATGCCACCTGATGCTCGGACGGCTTGCCGAGACGGCGGGCCTTCGCGGCCAAGACGGTCAGCGCTGCCGGAGTCATTCCCTCAATCCGCCCCGCTTGACCCAGCGTGCGTGGTTTGACCAGCGTCAGCTTATTCCGCAACTCGCTCGACAGTCCCGATACATCCGAATAATCCATATCGGCCGGCATCACGAGAAGCTCGTCGCGTTTGAAAGATTCAATGTCCTTCTGCTGGCGATCGAGATAGACAGCATAGCGCGCATCGTTCTCGAGCCGATCAACCATTTTGGGCCCGAATCGATTAAGCTCTGGCCAGAGCTGCGCAAGCCCTTGCATCGTTTGGCCCGGATAGGAAAGAACATCAAATGCCGTGCGACGGATGCCGTCCTGGTTCAGCTTCAGGCCACGTCCGATCGCTTCTGTCGGCGTCACCGTTAATCCCTTAAGCAACGCCCGCGCCTCTTCCAATGCGGTAAACCGTGTCTCGAAATCAACCTGGCGGGCTTTCCCGACAATGCCCCACTTCACGCCGTTAGGTGTCAAGCGTTCATCGGCATTGTCCGAGCGCAACGAAAGACGATATTCCGATCGGGAGGTAAACATCCGGTAGGGCTCGGTCACACCTTGCGTCACCAGATCATCAATCAAGACGCCGATATAGGCTTCGGTACGCTCGACGGTAATCCCATCCAAGCCACCGGCCCGTCGCGCCGCGTTTAATCCCGCGATCAATCCCTGAGCGCCCGCTTCTTCATAGCCGGTCGTACCATTGATCTGTCCAGCACAGAACAGGCCTTTGATCGACTTGGTCTCGAGCGTCGGCCAAAGCGACCGAGGATCGAGAAAATCATATTCAATGGCATAGCCGGGCCGAATGATCCGCGCTTTCTCCAAACCAGGGATACTCGCGACAAAGGCACGTTGGACCGCCTCCGGCATCGAGCTCGAAATCCCATTCGGATAAACCGTCGGGTCGTCGAGACCTTCCGGTTCCAAAAAGATCTGATGGGTCGTTCTGTCTCCGAATCGAACGACCTTGTCTTCAATGGATGGGCAATAACGCGGCCCTCTCCCGGCAATCTGTCCGGTGTATATCGGTGCGCTGCCGAGGCTCTGGCGGATAATCTCGTGCCCCGCTTCCGTCGTAGCGGTCACACCGCATCCGATTTGCGCTTGCTCGATCTTCTCCGTCATGGAAGAAAATGGCTCGATCGGATCATCGCCATATTGCATCTGGAGTCGATCCCATTCGATCGTGCGTCCATCAAGCCGTGGCGGTGTTCCCGTCTTCAACCGGCCAAGTTCGAAACCCGCCGCTTGCAGCGCACCTGAAAGCATCCGCGCTGGCGGCTCGCCGATTCGACCTGCCGAGAAGCGAACCGGACCAATATGAACCAATCCGTTTAAGAATGTACCAGCGGTTAAAACCACGGCCCCCGCCTTGAACCGGCGACCATCTTTTAAAACAATACCCCCGATGCGGCGGCCCCCGTCTTCGAGGACCAAATCATCGACCATGCCTTCGATAAAGCTTAACTGTTCCGTCTCGCACAGAAGCCTTTGAACCGCTAACCGATACAGCTTCCGGTCGGCTTGGGCGCGCGGGCCGCGAACCGCTGGGCCTTTACTCCGGTTTAGAACGCGAAATTGGATCCCGCCTAAATCGGCCGCCCGCGCCATTATCCCGTCCAGCGCGTCGATCTCTCGAACAAGATGGCCCTTGCCAAGCCCACCAATGGCCGGATTGCATGACATGGTACCGACAGCTTCAAGCGACGTGGTGACCAGAGCCGTCCGCGCGCCGAGCCGGGCAGAGGCAGCTGCCGCCTCGGTACCCGCATGACCGCCACCGATGATGATCACGTCAAAATGATCGCTCGCATCGGCCGTCGCCTGCAATGGCGGTGAGTCTTGTTTCACGTGAAACACCCTATCTCATTTCCCGATACAGAACTGGGAGAACAGCCGATCGAGAATATCGTCGACCCCGACATGGCCCGTCACCCGAGCAATTGCGCGCATCGAGATCCGGACTTCTTCAACCACCAGCTCCGTTCCGGCTGAATGCAGGATGGCCAAAGCTCTGTCAACCGATTCGACCGCCTCGGCAACGGCTTCCCGCTGACGAGCGCGCGTAAGGACCGCACCCTCCGCGCTTTGACCGATGCGATCGGCAACCAGCTCGGTTAAGGCCTGTAGAAATACATCCATGCCCTCGCCCGTCAGCGCCGAAATCTTAAGGCCCTCCATTTCAGGGGCCCCCTTATCGATCTGTGTTATCACCGACAATACAAAGCCAGGTAGAGTGCCAAACTCCGTTGGCAGACCCGAATCGATTTCCTTTGCGCTACGCAGCCACACCACAATATCGGCAGCAGAAGCGCGGGCGAGCATCCGCCTGACGCCTTCCTGTTCGATCTCGTCAGCGGAAATTCTTAAACCCGCCGTGTCGAGTACCGTCACCGGATAGCCACCCAAATCAAGCCGTGCCTCGACAATATCGCGCGTCGTTCCCGGTATGGAGGACACAATCGCGATGTCTCGTTGCGCTAGGGCATTAAGAAGCGTCGATTTTCCGGCATTAGGCGCGCCAGCCAAAACAATCGTTACCCCTTCACGAAGACGCTCGCCCCGATCACCGGTAGCCAGTACCTTCACCATCTGACCCTTCAGTTGTGAAAGCCGAAACTCTGCTCCGCTTAAAACACCGCTATCCACATCCCCTTCATCCGAGAAGTCCAGATCAGCCTCAAACAGAGCCAAGATCGCAATCAGTTCGGAGCGCCATTGATCCACCTCCCGGCTCAATCCGCCGGTTAATTGCCGAATAGCCTGTTGTCTTTGCTGTTCCGTTTCCGAATCGATCAGATCGGCTAGGCCTTCTGCCTGCACGAGATCCATGCGGCCATTGTCCAAAGCCCGGCGCGAAAATTCGCCTGGCCGGGCCAACCGGAAGCCCGGCACGCGTCCCAATAGCTCCAACATCCGCGCGACAATACTCACGGCGCCATGACACTGAAATTCAAGCGTATCTTCGCCAGTGAAACTATCGGGCCCCGGAAACCAAAGGCAAAGCGCCTCATCAATGATTTCCGCATCAGCAGCCCTTAAACGACGAAGCGTCGCCCGACGGGGCTCCAATGGGCCGATGTTAAATACCGCAAGCGCCAAAGATGCATCCGGACCACTGACCCGAATAACACTTAATCCTGACTTTCCTCGGCCTGTGGCCACCGCAAAGATCGTATCGCTCACGAATCGATCCCCATTTCACAAGGCGTCAGCGCGGATCAGGTATTCATCGATTCAAAGAAGTCCGTATTGGTCTTGGTTTGGCGCAATTTATCCGCAAGGAACTCGATCGCGTCGACCGTTCCCATCGGGTTGAGAATACGCCGCAAGACATACATCTTCTTGAGCACATCGGCCGGAACGAGAAGCTCTTCCTTACGGGTTCCCGAGCGGGTGATGTCCAGCGCCGGGAAGACGCGTTTGTCGGACACTTTCCGGTCGAGAATAATTTCGGAATTGCCGGTGCCCTTGAATTCTTCAAAGATCACTTCGTCCATACGGCTGCCCGTATCGATCAAAGCCGTCGCAATAATGGTCAGCGAACCACCTTCTTCAATGTTACGCGCCGCACCGAAGAAGCGCTTCGGGCGCTGCAGCGCATTGGCATCAACACCACCCGTCAACACCTTGCCGGAGGATGGAACCACCGTGTTATAGGCGCGACCGAGACGCGTAATCGAGTCCAGCAAAATCACAACATCGCGACCATGTTCAACAAGTCGCTTCGCCTTTTCGATCACCATTTCCGCCACTTGAACATGACGCGAAGCCGGCTCATCAAAGGTGGAAGAAACCACTTCGCCATTCACCGAGCGCTGCATATCCGTCACTTCTTCCGGACGCTCATCGATCAGCAACACGATCAAATAGCATTCAGGGTGATTGGTGGTAATCGACTGCGCGATATTTTGCAGCAACACAGTCTTACCCGTGCGCGGCGGCGCGACGATCAAACCGCGCTGGCCCTTACCAATCGGCGATACAATATCAATAACGCGGGCCGAGAAATCTTTGCGCGTCGGATCTTCAATCTCGAGCTTCAAGCGCTCATTTGGATAAAGCGGCGTCAAATTATCAAAATTAACTTTGTGGCGCGACTTTTCCGGATCTTCAAAATTGATCGTGTTGACCTTCACCAGCGCAAAATAACGCTCGCCATCTTTCGGCCCGCGAATCTGGCCTTCGACCGTATCGCCCGTCCTTAAACCGAAGCGTCGGATTTGCGCCGGCGACAGATAGATATCGTCGGGACCGGCCAGATAATTCGAATCCGGCGAGCGCAAGAAACCAAAGCCGTCAGGCAAAACTTCAACTACGCCCTCGCCAATAATCTCCGTCTCGTTCGCGGCCAATTGCTTCAAAATCGCAAACATCAATTCCTGTTTGCGCATTGTCCCCGCGTTTTCGACCGAAAGCTCATCGGCAAAAGCCAACAACTCGGTTGGGGACTTCTTCTTAAGTTCTTGAAGCTTCATCTCGCGCATAAACAGACTCTATGGTGCAGCAATGCCTTAAGGCATCACAGAAGGGCAAATGGGGAAAATCAAAACCAACAGACATCCAGCAAACTGTGCTGGCCCAACCGACTGAGAAAGCGAGGATGCCACCCGTCAAGATTGGAGGTTTCGAGAACAGAACAGCGCTTCGATACCGTCTTTTTTAAAAAAGGGCAAGCGAGCCGAAAATCGAGAGATTTCAGAACGGCTTTAAAATAACCAGCGCCACGGCAACAATCATCAAGAGCGTGGGTATCTCATTGAAAACACGATAATATTTCGACGAATGGCGATTTTCATCCCGCGCGAACCGTTTAACCTGTCCCACCATCATGCCATGCGCGCCACTGAGAATCACCACTGCCAATAATTTAGCATGAAACCAACCCTCGCCAATCGCTCCACTCGAAACCGCCATCCAAAGTCCGGCGATCCATGCAACCACCATCGCCGGCGTCATGATCGCCTTTAAAAGCCGTCGTTCCATGATCTTGAACGTTTCGGACGTCACCGAGCCTATCTCCACCGTCGAATGATACACAAACAACCGCGGCAGATAGAGCAAACCGACCATCCACGAGATGACCGCCAGAACGTGTAACACTTTTATCCAAAGATAAACCAAGCTCAGCCCCGCACCCGTTTGACCAACCGTTCAACATGGGCCACCGGCGTTTCCGGCACGATACCATGGCCGAAATTGAAAATATGCGGCCCCTTCGAGAAGGCCTCTATGATGCCGTCCACGCGGCGATCCAGTTGATCACCACCCGCCACTACCGCTAGCGGATCAAGATTACCCTGAACGGGCTTTAACGGCTGAAGCGTTGCCGCTGCCCAGTGCGGATCAGTACCCCAATCAATTGCCACTGCATCCGCACCTGTTTTCGTGGCATATTGCACATGGTTCGCGCCCGAGCCCCGACCAAACACAATAAATTTAGCATGCGGATGGCGCTTCCGAACCCCTTCGATAATCCGCCTGATCGGCCCAATGGACCATTGCTCGATCCCGTCAGCAGTTAAAGCACCGGCAAAGCTCTCAAAAATCTGCAACGCATCGACACCCGCTTCCACCTGTCGGCAAAGATAGGCAATAGAAGAATCGACCAAAAGATCGATCAACCGCGTCAAATATTCCGGATTGCGATAGGCCACCAAACGGATCGGGGCCAATTCCGGTGTGCTTTTACCAGCAATCATGTAACTTGCCACCGTCCATGGCGCGCCACAAAACCCTAGAAACGTCGTTTCCTTCGGCAAAGCCTCTTTAACCCGTCCAATCGTTTCGAAAACCGGCGCCAACCGATCCAAATCAATTGAACCTTTCAATTCGGAGAGATTATTTTCGACGAGCAGCGGAGGTAACCGCGGACCTTCATTTTCGACAAAGGATACGCCTTGTCCTAACGCATCAGGGACAACGAGAATGTCCGAGAATAAAATGGCAGCATCAAAACCAAAACGCCTAATCGGTTGAAGCGTCACTTCGGTTGCCAAATCGGGCGAATAACAAAAGTCGATAAAGTTTTTTGAACGCGCTCGAACTTCCCGATATTCTGGTAAATAGCGGCCAGCCTGCCGCATGATCCAAAGCGGTGGGCGTTTTTGTTGGATACCGTTCAGCGTTGCGAGAAGGGGTTTATCGACAGACACGAGCTTATTCACCGATTGGGTCAAAAAGAGATTCCTTAAGAGATTCTTAATTTTTGTTGTTGTTAGACAGGGATTAAAGATAACACGAACTCATCCACAGAATGTCCACGGTTTTCACCACATTTGTCAATTTTTCTGGACAATTTTTTTGTCAGTCGATATTTCCAGCAAGAAATAAATTTCGCAAGCAATATCAAGCTGTTAGAAACGACCAATGTGAAGAAGAAAGCGGCGGGAAAAATTTTTATCCTCGTAGTAAGCAAGATCCAGGTTGCCGTCGCACCCAAAAAAGCATCTGTTGATGAAATTAACCCGATAGGAGATAGGGGTTTTCCACCACTCGGAATAATACCTGTTTATCCCCATTGCCCATGAAAGCATCCACAGCTTGCAACGAATGGTTTGATTGGTTTGAATCGAAATTATTTCCATCTCCATCTGGTTTCCGATTCCACCGGCGAGACGCTGATTGCGGTTAGTCGAGCCGCGGCCGCTCAATATGAAACCGTATCGGCGATTGAGCATGTGTATCCGTTGATCCGGAACGAAGCGCAGCTTGATCGTGTTATTGTCGGGCTCGAAAATGCGCCGGGTATCGTGCTTTATACCCTTGTTGATCAGGCTTTAGCCAAACGGCTTGAGACAGCGTGCGCTGAATTCGGGTGTCCCTGCCTGTCGGTTCTCGATCCGGTCTTATCAATTTTCCAAGCCTATCTTGGTTTGAGCTATACGCATCGTCCTGGCGCGCAACACGTCTTGAATTCGGATTATTTTAAACGGATCGACGCCCTAAATTACACGATGATGCATGATGACGGCCAACAGGGACAGGACCTCGACGGCGCCGATATCATTCTGGTAGGCGTCAGCCGGACGTCGAAAACGCCAACCAGCATCTATCTCGCCAATCGCGGCTATAAAACCGCCAATGTCCCGCTGGTGCCGGGTATTCCACCGCCTGCTGCGCTCGAAACGCTTAAAAAGCCGCTGGTTGTTGGCTTGGTGGCCAGCCCCGAGCGGATCGTCCAAATCCGACAAAACCGTCTTTTGACGCTGAATGCGCCGGAAAACTCGCCCTATATCGATAAAACCGCTGTTACCGAGGAAATCGCGCATTCTCGCCGACTATGCGCGCGGCATAATTGGCCAATGATTGATGTGTCACGACGCTCGATTGAAGAAACGGCTGCGGCTGTTATTGATCTCTACCGCGATCATCTGCGCCAACGGGAAACCCAATGAGCATTTCTTCATCGGTATGGATCAGCGATTATCCCCTTGTCCTAGCCTCCAAAAGCAAGACGCGGCGCGATCTGCTTGATGGAGCGCATTTGTCTCCGAAAATTCACGTACCGGTGTTTGATGAACGCGCTTTTGAAAACGCCCTTGCAACAGAATCATCAAGCCCCGTCGATCGTGCCCATGCGTTAGCCTGTGAGAAAGCCCGTTTGGCAAGCCTGTCTTATCCCGAGCATTACGTCATCGGCGCCGATCAAATCTTGGCCTGCGAGACAAAGGTTTTGCACAAAGCGCAAAGCATTCATGAGGCCAAACACCATCTGGCATTTCTATCGGGTAAAACCCATCAATTGATCAGCGCGTTTGCCATCGCCCGCGATGGCCATGTTCTTTTCGAAGATCATGATACAGCCGACATGACGATGCGAGGCATGACAACAGAACAGATTGAACGCTATTGCGACTATGCTGGCGATGCCGTTCTTAACAATGTTGGATGTTATGCGCTCGAAGGCTTGGGCGTGCATTTGTTTGAGCGTGTTGAAGGTGATTTTTTCACCGTGTTAGGATTGCCGCTTGAACGGGTCATCGGATTTTTTCGACGCGAAGGATGCTTGTCATTATGAGTGAAATCACGCCAGCGGCTTGCGTTATCGGTCATCCTATCGCCCATTCGCGTTCGCCGATGATTCACGGCTATTGGCTCGATCAACTTGGGCTTAAAGGCCAGTATAATCGCGAAGACGTGGTGCCGGAAAACTTCGCCAATTTTGTGCGCTCGATGCGCGATCATGGCTATGTCGGATGCAATGTAACGCTTCCCCACAAAGAAGCGGCCTTCCGATTGTTGGATCGCGCCAGCCCGCGCGCTAACCATTTGCAAGTCGCCAATACGCTTTGGTTTGAGGGCGATCTCTTGTGCGGCGATAACACCGATGTTGAAGGCTTTATCGCCAATTTGGACGATCGCGCGCCGCATTGGGACACACATTTAAAAAAGGCGGTGATCTTGGGCGCAGGCGGTGCAGCCGCCAGCATCATAGTCGGCCTGCAAGAAAGAGGCGCCACCCAGATTTGCCTTGTTAACCGCACCTTCGAAAAAGCCGAAATCCTAGCCAAGCGGTTTGGTCCAACGGTTCATCCGATGCATTGGTCCGAACTTCCCCTTGCCCTCACCGACGCCGATATTTTGGTCAATACGACGTCATTGGGCATGAAAGGTCAGGGCGAGCTCGAGATCGACCTTGCTCCTTTGCCGCTCAAAGCGCTGGTTACGGATATCGTCTATGTCCCGCTTGAAACAGGCTTGTTGCGTCAAGCCAAACAGCGGGGAAATCCGACTGTTGATGGATTGGGGATGCTCTTGTTCCAAGCCGTCCCCGGCTTCGAGCATTGGTTTGGCCAAAGACCGACCGTAACCACAGAACTTCGTGGCCTTATTGAAGACCATATTAGAGGCGTAACCTCATGACCTTCGTGCTCGGCCTGACCGGCTCGATTGGCATGGGAAAATCAACGACGTCACAGCTCTTTCGCGACAGAGGCGTGCCGGTTTACGATGCCGATGCGACTGTACATGCGCTTTATCGGGGCAAAGCAGCCCCTTTGGTTGAAGCAGCCTTCCCCGGCAGCGTGGTCGACGGTGTTGTCGACCGTAAACGACTATCGGCGATGGTTTTGGGCCATTCCGACGCGATCAAACGTCTCGAAGCGATTGTTCATCCGCTGGTTCGTGAAGCCGAGCGGACGTTTTTACGCGATGCGCTTGCCCGTTCTTTGCCCCTCGTTGTGCTTGATATTCCCTTATTGCTCGAAACAGGCGGCCAAGACCGCGTTGATGCGATTATTCTCGTGTCGACAGATTATTCTGCCCAGAAGGCGCGGGTGCTTGCGCGCCCCGGCATGACAGAAGAGCATTTTAAGGCCATTTTGGCCCGTCAAATGCCCGATTCGGAAAAACGAAAACAGGCGCATTTGATCATTGATACGAGCTATGGTGTAGAAGACGCCGGTCGACAGGTGGATGCCGCCATTAGGACCTTTAGTGGCCGTACCGGACATGCGGCCACGAAGATGGTTGAAGGAAAAGCCTAATTTATGCGCGAGATCGTTTTTGACACGGAAACAACTGGGCTCAATCCTTTGGGCGGAGACCGTATTGTTGAAATCGGCTGCGTTGAATTGTTCAATCGCCTTCCAACAGGCGAGACGTTTCACGTCTATCTAAATCCCGAGCGGGATATGCCGGAAGCCGCGTTTCGCGTGCACGGGCTCTCGGCTGAATTTTTATCCGATAAACCGCTTTTCACCGATATCGCGCAGGATTTTATCGATTTTATCGGTGATGCAGCGCTGGTTGCGCATAATGCATCTTTCGATATGGGCTTTATCAATGCCGAATTGGTGCGCGTCAGCCGTCCGACCATTGATTCAGAGCGGGTGATCGATACCTTACAAATTGCGCGCCGGAAGCATCCTTTTGGACCCAATAGCCTCGATGCGCTCTGCCAGCGTTATAACATCGATAATTCGAAGCGGACAAAGCACGGCGCCTTGCTCGATTCGGAAATTTTGGCCGAAGTTTACATCGAACTGACCGGTGGCCGTCAGGCCGATTTGGGTCTGGCGACCGTCGAATCGAAGCCTTCAGAACGCCAAAGGCCGGATGAAGGCACAAGCGTAAGGACAAAGCGTCCAAACGCATTGCCAAACCGCCTGTCGGAAACCGAACTTGCGGCCCACGAGGCCTTTGTCGCCACGCTGGGTGGCGACATCATTTGGAAAGACTATATCCGCGAAGCGGTGGACGACTAAGCAAACCAGAAGTTACGCGTTGCCGACGGTCTCGCTTTGCTGTTGCAATATTTTTTGCTGATAAAGGCCTGCGAAATCGATTGGATCGATGAGCAGTGGCGGGAAACCACCATTGCGGACGCTGTCGGCGATAATCTGGCGCGCAAAGGGGAAGAGTAGCCGCGGACATTCGATCATGACGACGCCCTGAATATTCTCGGCTGGAATATTAAGAACACGGAAAATACCGGCATAAATAAGCTCGAACCGGAACATCACATCGTCCCCATCGCCAGCTTTACCTTCTAAGAGTAATTCGACCTCGAAATCGGTTTCGGCGATCTGTTTGGCGTTAACATTGACGTTAATCGCAATATTAGGTCCATTTTCGCGCGGAACTAACGAATTGGGCGCGTTTGGATTCTCAAAAGACAGATCCTTGATATATTGCCCGAGCGCCGAGAGGGTAGGACGGGCTTGGTCGGCGGAATCGGCGTCGGTCATAATCAAGGGCTCCAAGGCTAGGTGTCGATCAAATGATAAAAATCGACATGGGATCGCGGTATGATAGACGTGAACGTGATTTTTGCCCTAAGGTCAAGCGTGAGCTATTTGGATTTTGATGATAAAATCCCATATAGAAGCGGGTGTCTTGGCATAACGCCAAACAGAGCTGGTTAGATTTTCATGCAGGATAGTTTTGATTTGTCCATTATCGTCTTTTTATTGCTCGCCGTCTTTGTAGGCTGGCGCCTTTACAGCGTGCTTGGAACCCGTCCCGATCGGGATAATCAGGCGCCTGCGTCGAATTTGGCATCTGTTGCCAAACTCGTTTCGCCCGCTCCACCGCGCGACGCTACTCCCGAGCCCGTTGTTGAAGAGGCACCCGAAGCAGATCCAGCACGGTGGAAAGGCATTGCTGAGCTTGGCACGCCATTGGCCGATTCGCTCGATGCGCTTGTGGCCGCCGATCGAAGCTTTGACGTACGGCAATTTATTACCGGTGCACGTGGCGCCTATGAAGCCATTGTCGTGGCTTTCGCAGCGGGGGATCGCAACACGTTGCGAGAACTTCTCTCACGTGACGTGTTTGAGAGTTTTGTTGCCGCTATTGCGGATCGTGAAAAGCGCGGTGAAACGGTTGAGACAACCTTTGTGGGGATTGAAAAAGCCGATGTGCATCACGTGCAATTGCGCGGCAATGCGGCTCAGATCACGGTGCAATTTCTTTCAAAACTGATCACCGCTACGCGTGATGCCGCAGGTGTTATTACCGATGGTGCGGCCGATAAAGTTGTCGATGTGACCGATATCTGGACCTTTGCGCGTGAACTCAACAGCCGTGATCCCGTATGGAAATTGATCGCGACCGAGGCGGCCCATTGAGTTGAATCCATGCTGCCTGACCTGATCGACGCCGATCTTAAACCCATCCCCTTTTCGGCGATTGATCATTGGCAGTCCGATGAAGTGCACAGTGCTTTTTTAACATTCTTAAAAACCGCAAAAGCGGAGCTCGATCAAACGCCCCATTTGCGGCCAACCCGGCGGCAAGAGCCGCGTTTGGTACCGCTTTTCACCAAGGCGCTCGAACATGCGTCAAAAAACGGCGATGCTCGGGTCTTTTTTGAAACACACTTTGAGCCCTATAAAGTTGAACCCCATCAAGGGCGCGGCTTTTTAACGGGATATTACGAGCCTGAAATTTCCGGCTCTCTCGAGAAAACCGCCGATTTTTCAATTCCCGTACTTGCGCGACCGCATGATCTAGTCACCTTCCCGCAAGATGAGCCGTCACCGCTTGCGCCCTATTCCGCTGCCCGCAGGACACAACAGGGATATGAGCCCTATGATGATCGCGCCGCGATTTGGGATGGTGCGCTCGACGGTCAGGGTTTGGAACTTCTCTATCTGCCCGACAAGGTTGAGTTGTTTTTTGCCCATATTCAGGGCTCAGCCCGCGTTCGCCTACCGGATGGAAAAATCTGTCGCCTGACCTATGCGGGTCGAAACGGTTTTCCTTATACGACGATTGCTAAAGTGATTGTGGCAGAAGGTCATATGGCGCTCGGTGATATTCATCTGGAATCGCTGAAAGCATGGCTACGCGCCAACCCGCTTCATGCGGAACGTCTAATGCGATTAAACCAGTCCTATATCTTTTTTTCGCGCTCCGATGATTTGCCCGAGACCGAAGGCCCGATCGGTGCCGCCTCGACAAGTTTGGCCGCAGGCCGCTCCATCGCGGTTGATCGGCGGCAATGGAGCTATGGATTGCCCTTTTTCATTTCCGCCGAATTGCCCGATGGGCATGGACAAAGCGTGCCTTTCTCGCGTTTGATGATTGCGCAAGATACGGGATCAGCCATTTTGGGTGCTGCACGCGCCGATCTCTTTATGGGATCGGGTGAGGCGGCAGGTCATCATGCTGGCCTTATCCGTCATCCTGCCGATTTTATCGTTTTGTTGCCTCGGAGCTGAAGAGAAATGTCGAGCGGGCGGCGAAAAAGGACATTAACCTCAGACGAAGTATCGCTCTGGTCTCACGTCACGCGCCATATCGAGCCTATTCGGTCGAAAACGCCCAAAAAAGAAGCGCCGATTGCAGCATCTGACCCCATACCCGATGTAAAAGCCCCGCCGCCGCCGCCAAAATTCACCAAACCGCCGAAACCGGCAACGCCCGCGCCTCAATCGCCGGTAAAAGCTCCGCCACCCGCCATCCCGCCGCTGGCCCCGCTCGAAAGGCGCTTGCGGCAACGCCTCTCGCGCGGCGCGCAACCGATTGATTCGGTGATTGATCTGCACGGCAAACGACAAGACGAAGCGCATGAGGCGCTGCGCCGCTTTATCATCGGCGCGCATGCTATGGGCTATGCGGTTATCCTGGTGGTTACGGGAAAAGGCGCCTCAGGCCCCAATGATCAAGGTCTATTGGAAGAGCGCGGCGTTTTGCGGCGCACGGTTCCGCATTGGCTCCGAATGCCGGATATGCGGCCCTATGTCATCGGGTTTGAACCTGCCGCCCAGCACCATGGCGGATCCGGCGCGCTTTATGTCCGCATCCGGCGCAAACGGGGCGGTGGCGCAGCATGACCCCCTTCGGCGCCCGCTTACGGCAATTGCGAGAAGACCGCGGCCTTCGCTTGAAAGACATGGCGGAAGAATTAGGCGTGTCCGCCACCTATCTGTCGGCCTTAGAGCATGGCCGACGCTCCAAACCCAATTGGAGCTTCATTCAGCGCGTCATCCATTATTTCAACATCATCTGGGACGAGGCGGACGAGTTGCAGCGCCTCGCCGATGTATCGAACCCGAAGATTACGGTCGACACAGCGGGACTTCCGCCGAAAGCAACCGAGCTTGCCAATCGGCTCGCGCGTGACATCGCCACCCTCACCGAAGCCGATCTCGAGGCGTTGCTTGAAACGTTGGACGCGGCCCGTAAACGGTCCCGCACTTGACGGCAGCCTCGCCCACTGTCAAACGGGCGCGCGTTTCTAATTGAGAGAAAGTATGTGAATGGCCAATCAATCCCATGATGTTTTAGGCATCGGCAACGCGATCGTCGATGTGTTGGCCCATACAGAAGATGATTTCCTCATCGCCAACGAGCTCAATAAAGGCTCGATGCGGTTGATCGACGAGCCGGAAGCCGAGCGGCTTTATGGCGCGATGGGCCCCGCTACCATTATTTCTGGCGGTTCCGCCGCCAACACCACCGTCGGCATCGCGTCGCTTGGTGGCAGTGCCGCTTTTATTGGCAAAATTCGTCAGGATGCGGTGGGCGATGTGTTCGCCCATGACATCCGCGCCATCGGCGTGCGCTTTGATACGCCACGTTCGGTGGATGGTCCGGCCACGGCGCGTAGTTTCATCCTCGTCACGCCCGATGGCGAGCGCACAATGAACACCTATCTCGGCGCCTGCCAATTGCTGAACCCCGACGATATTGACGAGGCCATCGTTGAAGCCTCTTCCATCACCTATCTCGAAGGCTATCTCTGGGATCCGCCGGATGCGAAAGAAGCCTTCCGGAAAGCCGCCGGCATCGCCCATCGCGCGGGCAATAAAGTGTCCATCACGTTATCCGATAGTTTCTGCGTCGATCGGTATCGCGATGAATTCCGCGAATTGCTGCGCGATAAAACCATCGACATTCTGTTTGCCAATGAGCACGAGCTCAAAAGCCTCTATGCGACGTCGGATTTCGACAGTGCGTTAGCTGCTTTACGGCAAGAAGGCACGCTCGGTGTCGTCACCCGTTCCGAGCACGGCTCATTGGTCGTGACGCGTGAGGAAACAAAGGCCGTCAGCGCTTTCCCAATTGAGACGCTGGTTGATACGACCGGTGCAGGCGATCTCTTTGCGGCAGGTTTTCTGTTGGGCCTTGCGCGCGGCATTTCGTATGAAGATTGCGCGCGGATGGGGGCCTTGGCCGCCGCCGAAGCCATTCAACATTTGGGTGCTCGGCCGCAAACCAGCCTGAAAGATTTAGCGCTGCAAAACGGGCTTACAATTTCCTAAGCGCCACTTCGGTGATGCTGTGATGCCCGCCTTTGGTCAAAATAAGGTCGGCGCGGGGACGCGTCGGCTCGATATTTTCGCGCAAATTGGTGAGATTGATCCGATGCCAAATATCCCGCGCCATGGCTTCGGCATCGCTATCGCTTAACTCGGCATATTTGCGGAAGAAGCTGCGCGGGTCTCTGAAAGCGGTATCGCGCAACCGCATGAAGCGGTTGACATACCAGCGCTCCAGATCGTCTTCGGGCGCATCAAGATAGATCGAAAAATCAAAAAAATCCGAGACGAACGGAATAGGCTTGGATGATTTCGGTAGCCGGTTCGGCAACAATACATTCAGCCCTTCAACAATGAGAATATCAGGCCGATCGACGGTGATTTTTTCGCCTTTGACGACATCATAAACCAGATGCGAATAAACGGGCGCTTCAACATGGTGCTTGCCCGCTTTGATATCCGACAAAAACCGGATCAAGGCCGTGCCATCATAGCTTTCCGGAAAGCCTTTACGCTCCATCAAACCTGCTGCTTCGAGCTCGGCATTGGGCAGCAGAAATCCGTCGGTTGTTACCAACTCTACCTTCGGCGTATTGGGCCAGCGGGAGAGCAGCGCTTTCAAAACACGCGCCGTTGTTGATTTTCCGGCGCTCACCGAGCCCGCAAGGCCAATAACATATGGCACCTTGCCATCTTCGGCCATCAAGAAGCGCTGCGTCGCTTTAAACAGACCCTGCGTCGCCGCCACATACAGCGACAGTAGACGTGTCAGCGGCAGATAAATCGCAACCACCTCGTCGAGCGAAATCGGGTCGCTCAAGGATTGCAATTTTTGCAAATCATCCGCCGTCAAGGTCATCGGCGTATCGGCGCGCAATGCCGCCCATTCCTGACGCGAAAAAACGCGATAGGGCGATAGGGCTTCAGCCAGCGCATCGGCTTCCGCTTCATAGCTGAGATAATCGCCAATGCCGCTCATTTGCGATGAATCCGAAATCAGGCTTGTGGCCGGGCGGCTTTTTCAGCCAAGCCCGTTTGCGCGGTGCGCCGTTTAAGTTCCGCCATTACCTCGTCGAGCGGAATATTCGCCGCCTTGAGCACGACGAGGAGATGATAAAAAACATCCGCACTTTCCGCAATCAAATGCTCGCGGTCCCCCGATACAGCGGCAATCACGGCCTCAACCGCTTCTTCACCAAGCTTCTTTGCCGAAACCGACATTCCGCGTTGAATAAGCTTGGCCGTATAGGATTGATCAGGCGAAGCATTAGCCCGTTCAACCACGATGCGTTCGAGATCGCTCAGCGAAAAATCAGCCATTTAATCGATCCTTACGGGCAAGCCATTGGCGCGAAGCTTTTCTTTGGCTTCACGGATCGTGTGTTCCCCAAAATGGAAAATCGAGGCCGCCAAAACAGCACTCGCATGACCATCGCGGATCCCTTCCACCATATGGTCGAGCGAGCCGACGCCACCGGACGCAATCACCGGAATCGATACGGCATCCGCAATCGCGCGCGTAAGCGCGATATCGTAGCCGATTTTGGTGCCGTCGCGGTCCATCGAGGTCAGCAAAATTTCGCCCGCTCCCAACGCGGTTACTTCCTGCGCGTATTGGACGGCATCAATGCCTGTTGGTTTGCGGCCGCCATGGGTGAAAATCTCCCAACGGTCGGGAGCGCCCTCGTTTGAAACCTTTTTGGCATCGACGGCTACCACAATGCATTGCGTGCCGAATTTTTCCGCCGCGCGCCGCACAAAATCGCGGTCATTTACGGCCGCCGTCATAATCGAAACCTTATCCGCGCCCGCCAGCAGCAAATTGCGAATATCGTCGATCGTCCGCACGCCGCCGCCAACGGTTAGCGGCATAAAGCACGCCTCGGCCGTCCGGCTCACCACATCCATCAGCGTGCCGCGGTTTTCATGGCTGGCGGTAATGTCCAAAAAGCAAAGCTCGTCGGCACCTGCTGCATCATAAGCAATGGCCGATTCAACCGGATCGCCCGCATCGCGCAAATCGACGAATTGCACGCCTTTAACAACGCGCCCGTCTTTCACATCAAGGCATGGAATAACCCTGACCTTAAGCATGGGCGCGCCCTTTGCTCGTACGGATCAAGGTCAAAGCGTCCGTCGGATCAAGCCTGCCATCATAAAGCGCGCGACCGCTGATGGCACCCTCAAGCACAGCACAATCGGGTTGTGTCAGCCGCTGAATATCTTCAATGGAAGCAAGCCCACCGGAGGCAATAACCGGAATGGTCAGCGCATTCGCCAAAGCGAGTGTTGATTCAATATTGAGGCCCTTTAACAGGCCGTCCCGCGAAATATCCGTGTAAATAATGGCTGCAACGCCCGCGTCTTGAAAACGCAGGCCCAATTCTTCCGCCGACATTTCCGAAAGGCTCGCCCATCCGTCAACCGCCACACGGCCATCTCGCGCGTCAATGCCGACCGCCACTTGACCCGGAAACCGACGCGCTGCTTCGCGCACGAAAGAAGGGTCTTTTACGGCCGCCGTCCCAATAATTACGCGGCGAATGCCCGCTTCCAACCAGCCTTCAACGGTGCGGATATCGCGGATGCCGCCACCCAATTGGATAGGCAGGCTAATCCGCTTCACAATCGCGCGAACAGCCTCGGCATTCACAGGCTTTCCGGCAAACGCACCGTCGAGATCGACAATATGCAGCCATTCAAACCCTTGCGCTTCAAAGCTTGCGGCTTGATCGGCAGGGTGATCGCTGAACACGGTGGCTTGCGCCATGTCGCCTTGAATGAGACGAACGCAACGGCCTTCTTTGAGATCGATGGCAGGAAACAAAATCACGGACGCCACCTCAGAAAATTGGCAATCAAAGCAAGGCCGAGCTTTTGGCTTTTCTCGGGATGAAATTGGGTACCCGCCACGGTGTCCTTGGCCACCAAAGCGGTTATTTCCCCGCCATATTGGGTCGTGGCAACCACCGTGTCGCGTGCTGAGGGTTGCAAATGGAAGGAATGAACAAAATAGGCATGCCAGCCATCAGCACCGGTCGGAATTCCGGCCAATAGCGCATGGTCTTGGCCTTGGTCGAGCGTATTCCACCCCATATGCGGAATTTTAAGCGCGGGATCGTTCGGCACAATTTCCACAACATCGCCACCGATCCAACCGAGACCGGGGGTGGTTAAATGCTCAAGCCCGCGATCGGCAAGCAATTGCATCCCAACGCAAATTCCTAAAAAGGGGCGCCCTTTGCCATGGACAGCTTCCGTCATAGCCTCGACCATCCCGGGCACAGCATCAAGGCCCCGTCGGCAATCGGCGTAAGCGCCAACACCGGGCAGTACAATACGGTCGGCCGCGCGAACAAGCTCCGGGTCGGACGTGACGATAATATCCCCGCCAATGCCCGATTCAGACGCCGCGCGCTCAAACGCTTTATGGGCCGAGTGGAGATTACCCGAGCCGTAATCGATAATCGCAACGCTCATCAATACGATCCCTGTTCGGGAAAAAGGCCGATCACGCCATAGCTACGCGGTGCGGGTTGGGGCGGAAGAACCGATGCTTCGGTTGGTCGTTGCGTCGCGGCCCGCTCGAAAAAGCGATATTCCGCGTCTTCTTTTGTTTCCGCCTGCACAACATCGCTCAATTCATACCCGCGCCGTTCCAACGCTAGACAAAACCAATGCCGCGCTTCTAACCCGACAAACAGCATTTCCAAAACACCAGCCGCAGCAAGGGCAGCGGGCGATACGCCCAACCGATGGCTGAGCAGCAGAAGCAACACATCAAATGCTATTACCGCCAGCGCCCAGCGCCATACGCGATGCCAAAGAAGCCAGAGTACAGGAAACAAAAACCCACCCCATGAAAACCCGTCGCGAACAAAGCGCGCTTTTTCAAACCGGGCATCGGTCGTCCCCGTTTGCAGTTTAGGAAGATAGACGGAAAAGAGCGCCATCATGCGGTCCCGTTCAATTCAGTACATCAGCGAAAAAGCCTAGAGCGAACCCTTGGTCGACGGCACGCGGCCTTCTTCGCGCGGATCAATAGCAACAGCACTGCGCAAGGCGCGCGCCAGCCCTTTAAAGCAGCTCTCGGCTATGTGATGCGCATTGTCACCATACAGCGTTTCGACATGAAGCGTAACACCGGCATTGATAGCGAAGGCCTGGAACCATTCGCGCACGAGTTCGGTATCAAACTCGCCGATTTTTTCGCGCGCAAATTCCGTCTTGAACACAAGAAACGGGCGTCCGGAAACATCAACGGCGACACGGCTTAAGGTCTCGTCCATCGGCAGATAGGAATGGGCATAGCGAGTGATGCCCTTTTTATCGCCGAGCGCCTGTTTAAAGGCCTGTCCGAGCGCAATGCCGATATCTTCAACCGAGTGATGTTGATCGATCTCCAGATCGCCCTTGCAGCTAACTTCGATATCAAACAGGGCATGGCGGGCCAGGAGCGTCAGCATATGATCCAGAAAACCAACACCGCTGGCAATCTTGGCTTCACCTGTTCCATCGAGCGCGACGCTCACCGCAATATCGGTTTCGCCGGTCTTCCGTTTGATGGCTGCTGACCTCATCTCAATCCCACTCCTTCACCCAATCCATCGGATTACAAAATGTCTCTAGCAAGTTGAGCCGACAGACGCCACCTGTGATATGCGAAAAGACGAAAGACGGCGAGTTTAGAATGAACGCTGTTTTGCGCCGCGCTTTCGTTTACGCTAGAGCCGTAAGCGGAGCAGCACTGGGAGCTTTCGATGATGCACGAAGAAGCCGATAAAAAATGGCGGGCGACCACCATTCTCATGGTTCGCAAGGGCGGACGCGTTGTCATCGGTGGCGATGGTCAGGTCAGCCTCGGCCCGACGATCATGAAGGGAAATGCCCGAAAAGTGCGTCGTTTGGGCAAAGGAGAGGTCATTTCCGGCTTTGCGGGTGCAACCGCTGATGCGTTTACGCTGTTTGAGCGGCTTGAATCGAAATTGGAACAATATCCCGGCCAATTGATGCGCGCTTGCGTCGAGCTCGCCAAAGATTGGCGGACCGATCGGTATCTGCGCCGCCTTGAGGCGATGATGCTGGTAGCTGACAAAAATGTAGGGTTGATTTTATCGGGCACTGGCGATGTTCTAGAACCCGAGACGGGCGTGATGGGCATTGGCTCGGGTGGAAATTATGCCTTGGCCGCTGCACGCGCCTTGATCGATACGGATCTGGACGCCGAAGCCATTGTGCGTAAGAGTATGGGTATTGCTGCTGATATTTGCGTTTATACCAATCATTCATTGACCATTGAATCGCTCGATACCGTAGAGTGAACCTGATGACCGATTTTTCTCCCCGCGAGATCGTTTCCGAACTCGACCGCTATATTGTTGGCCAAAAAGACGCCAAACGCGCTGTCGCTATTGCGCTTCGCAACCGGTGGCGTCGGTTGAAGCTTGAAGGCGCGATGCGCGAGGAAGTGCTGCCCAAAAACATTCTGATGATCGGCCCAACCGGGTGCGGCAAAACCGAAATCGCCCGTCGTTTGGCGAAATTGGCCGGCGCGCCTTTCTTGAAGATCGAAGCCACGAAATTCACCGAAGTTGGCTATGTCGGCCGTGATGTCGAACAAATCATCCGTGATTTGGTCGAAGTTGGCATTGCGCTGGTCAAAGAAAATAAGCGCAAAGGCGTTCAAGCCCGCGCCGAAACCGCCGCCGAGGAGCGCGTGCTCGATGCGCTCGTTGGACCAACGGCAAGTCCGGCTACCCGCGAATCCTTCCGCAAACGCTTGCGTGCTGGCGAGCTTGCTAAAAAAGAAATCGAGATTGAAATCGCCTCGCCATCGGGGGGCGGTATGCCGATGTTCGATATTCCGGGCATGCCCGGTGCCCAATTGGGCGCAGTGTCCTTGGGCGATATTTTTGGCAAAATGGGCCGCTCGCCCAAAACCCGCCGGGTCACCGTTGAAGAAGCGCACGCGCCGCTCGTGACGGAGGAAAGCGACAAGCTTTTCGATCAGGAGCAAATTGTCAGCGAGGCCATCTCGGAAGTCGAAAACAATGGCATCGTGTTTTTGGACGAGATCGACAAAATCTGTGCCCGCGAAAACCGCGGCGGTGCCGATATTTCACGCGAGGGTGTTCAGCGCGATTTACTCCCTCTGATTGAAGGAACGACCGTTTCAACCAAACATGGTGCGGTGAAGACCGATCACATTTTATTCATCGCATCGGGTGCGTTTCATGTATCGAAACCTTCCGATTTATTACCTGAACTGCAGGGCCGATTACCGATAAGGGTCGAATTATTATCGCTTAAAGAAGATGATTTTCGCCGAATCCTCACCGAAACCGAGGCCAGCCTCGTGCGCCAATCGGTCGCTTTAATGGCCACCGAAGGCGTCGAATTGGTCTTCACCCCCGATGCCATTGATGCGATTGCGAAAATTGCGGTTGAAGTAAATTCCAATGTCGAAAACATCGGCGCCAGACGCCTGCAAACCGTGATTGAGCGGATTTTGGACGATATTTCCTACACCGCCTCCGACCGATCCGGCGAAAAGGTCACGATTGACGCCGTTTACGTCGAAAAAGCCATCGGGGATCTCGCCAAAAATGCCGATTTGGGCCGGTTTATTCTCTAAGGCTTTAGCACCAACCCCTTGCGCTCAGCCCGTCTGATTGTCATAAGCCGCCCAAGCACAGACGGGGCATTAAGATCATGGCGTCATTTAAAGAATTGGTCTTCTCAGGCGTTCAGCCAACGGGAAATCTGCATTTAGGCAATTATCTTGGAGCGATTACCAAATTCGTAGCGCTCCAAAACAGCCATGATTGCATCTATTGCGTCGTCGATCTCCATGCGATCACGGTGCCACAAGACCCAGCCGCGCTCACTGCCAATATCCGCGAAGTAACGGCCGCCTTCATTGCCTGCGGCATTGATCCGAAAAACCACATCATTTTCAATCAAAGCCAAGTGCCGGAACACGCCGAATTGGCATGGGTTTTTAACTGCACTGCCCGTCTTGGTTGGTTGAACCGTATGACGCAATTCAAAGAAAAAGCCGGCAAAGACCGTGAAAACGCCTCGGTCGGCCTTTATGCTTATCCCGCTTTGATGGCTGCTGATATTTTGGTTTACCGCGCCACCCATGTTCCCGTTGGCGAGGATCAAAAACAGCATCTCGAATTGGCCCGCGATATTGCGCAAAAATTCAACAATGATTTTTCTGCGTCGATTGAATCCAACGGCTTTGGCGACAGGTTTTTCCCTTTGCCTGAACCCTTGATTCAAGGCCCCGCGACCCGCGTGATGAGCCTGCGGGACGGCACTAAAAAAATGTCAAAATCGGACCCATCCGATTATTCCCGCATCAATCTGACCGATGATGCCGATGCCATCGCGCAAAAAGTTCGTAAAGCTAAAACGGATCCGGAGCCCTTGCCGTCTGAGGAAAAAGGCCTCGAACCGCGCCCAGAAGCCGATAATCTCGTAGGCATTTATGCCGCGCTGTCCGATGTGTCGAAAGCCGATGTGTTAGCCGAGTTTGGCGGCGCGCAATTCTCGACCTTCAAATCAGCCCTTGTCGATCTCTCCGTTGCCAAGCTCGGCCCGATCGGAGCGGAAATGAAGCGTCTTGTGGCCGATCCCGCCTATATCGACAGTGTTCTGGCCGATGGATCGGAGCGGGCAGGCGTACTGGCGCGCCACAACATGAATGCGGTCAAAGACATTTTAGGCTTTATCAGGCGCTAAAACTTCGACCGCCTTACTTGCGGTGGCAATCGTGCCATTGGAATGCTATATTAAGGCCTTCCGAAACCATCCGCCGGCCTTGAACCGGCTGTGAGGGCATCATGTTTATTCAGACCGAAGCAACTCCAAATCCTGCTACTTTGAAATTTTTGCCAGGCCGCAGCCTGATGCAAAGCGGCACGCTTGAAATTCGCGATGCACACGCCGCTGAACGTTCACCCTTAGCCAAGCGCCTCTTTGCCATCGAAGGCGTGACTGGTGTGTTTTACGGCTATGAATTTGTTTCTGTGACCAAGAGCGATGGCGAATGGCAGCATTTAAAGCCCGCTATTCTCGGCGCGATCATGGAACATTTCATGAGCGGCGATCCTTTACTGCTTGATAAAACGCCCGAGCAACATGGCGATGAGCCCGAGGGCGAATTTTTCGAGCCGAGCGATCAACCCACCGTTGATACGATTAAAGAACTGCTCGAAACCCGTATTCGTCCGGCGGTTGCAGGTGACGGTGGTGATATCGTCTTCCGTGGCTTTCGCGACGGGATCGTTTATCTCGCAATGAAAGGCTCGTGCTCCGGCTGTCCGTCGTCTACCGCCACGTTGAAGAATGGCGTGCAAAATCTACTGCGTCATTTCTTGCCGGACGTCCGCGAAGTGCAGTCGATATAAATCGGATTGCATAGCGAAAATCCGAGAGAGGTATGGATCCCTTGCGCATCTTGGCCATCGATACCGCTCTTGGTCTTTGTTCGGCCTGCGTGTTTGATACGGTGAGCGATACCGCGATTTCGTCGGAAAGCATTCCGATGGACCGTGGTCACGCCGAAGCTTTAATGCCGCTGATTGAGCGCGTCATGGATCGCGTGGAGGGTGGTTTTAGCTCGCTTGATCGGGTGGCCGCTTCCATTGGTCCGGGAAGTTTTACCGGCCTCAGGGTCGGGTTATCCGCCGGCCGCGCTATCGCCATGGCAACCGATATTCCCGTCGTCGGCGTGAACACGCTATCGGCTTTTGCAGCGCCCTATTTAGACCAATCGAGCGATGCTTGGATCGTCAGCGTCATTGATGCGCGTCACAGCCATGTTTATTTGCAATTGATGGGCTCGGACGGAAAACTCGCCCTTCCGCCACAGATCATTTCAATCGTTGATGCGGTGGTGGCCATTGGCGGAAAGCCTGTCAGAGTTGTTGGCTCCGCTGCCACCCTTTTTGGCGCCGCCTTGCGTGAAGCGGGGCAGTCCCCCGCTATTGAGCTGGATCGCGCGGGTCCGGATATTGATTGGATCGCGCGGCTTGGTGCCATTGCTGATCCTCAATTTGCACCGCCTTCGCCGCTTTATTTACGCCCACCGGATGCGCTGCCGCAGACCAATGGTCGAATTGCGCGGGCTTTGTTTTGATCGATGGGATGGCTGTTTTTTAAAAAACCGCAAATAGCCATTCGTTCGGCAAGAGCATCCGATTGCCAAGACATCGCCTCGCTTCATGCCGAGGGCGGCTTTTCAGGATCTTGGAGTGCTGAGGAAATCGAAAGCCTCATCGCCGATCGTGCTGTCATCACGGATATTGCTTGTGATAGCCGGAAGACCGACCTTCTTTTCGGTTTCGTGATGAGCCGGTGCGCGGCCGATGAGGCTGAAATCTTGACCATCGTGACGGGACGCAAAAGCCGCGGCAAGGGGTTTGGCCGTCGCCTGCTTGAGGCGCATCTATCAAAGCTGGCAGGATTTGGCGTCAAAACGCTTTATCTTGAAGTTGAAGAGGACAATAAACCCGCCCGCGCTTTGTACGACAAAATGGGGTTTGTTACCGCCGGCATACGCAAAGGCTATTACCGTAAACCGGATGGCAGTTCCGCGAATGCCTTAATCATGAAGCTCGGATTAGACAGGCTGTGAACAAAAGCTCGCAGCGTCTTTTACTTGTCACACAGATCAGGGACAGATCGGGGATGATTTTGATGGGTAGATGGGTTTGACCATGCTCGCACGTCTTCGTATCGTGGTGTTTTTAGGAATAGTGACGCCCTTCACGCTATTGCTTATTCCTATCCAATGGCTCGCGATTAAAACCGGCTCGCCCATCGCTCGCCATTTGCCGGTATTTTATCATCGGATCGTCTGCGTCTTGCTTCGATTGAAGGTCACCGTGATTGGAAATCGCGCTAATGATCGCCCACTGCTCCTGCTCTCCAATCATTCATCCTGGCTTGATATCATCGCTTTAAGCAGCATCATGCCAGTGTCCTTTATCGCCAAATCGGAAGTCGCAACCTGGCCAATTTTCGGGCTCTTTGCACGGCTCCAACGCTCGGTCTTTATTGATCGCTCGCGTCGCATGGCCACCCGGGATGCTCATCAAGCGGTCTCTGAGCGGCTCAAGTCGGGCGACGCGATGGTGCTCTTTGCCGAGGGTACGACAAGCGACGGCCATCGTGTTCTATCGTTTCGATCATCGCTGGTCGGTGCCGCAGGCGAGCTGATTGACGGTGAACAATCGCGTATTCAGCCGATCGCGATTACCTATACCCGCCGAATGGGTTTGCCCATTCCACGCGCTGAGCGTCCCTGCATTGCTTGGTACGGCGATATGGATCTCGTGCCGCACTTCAAAGGTATCCTGTTAGGTGGCCCAATCGACATTATCATTTCATTTTGTGATCCTTTGACCGGTGAGGTGGCCCAAAACCGGAAATTGGCGGCCAATGCCGCCGAGCAAGCCATTCGAATGAGAGCGTCGGAAATCATGCGTGGTCGAATTGCTGCATGAATTTAGCACGAAAGCGCGAATTTCAGTTCTCTTGTCGGCCACTAACCGCTTATACTGGGCTTTATCTAAGGGTCGGCCTGATTCTCTTTCTTTAATGCCCGACGCTTTTTAGGCCTGACCACTGGCGAGACGGATGACCACAGCTTCGGCAAAACGTTTTTTCGTAAAATCCTACGGTTGCCAAATGAATGTCTACGATGCCGAGCGCATGGGAGACATTCTGGAACGCGAAGGATATTCGGGAACAGAAAACATCGAAGAAGCCGATCTTGTTGTCTTAAACACCTGCCATATTCGCGAAAAAGCTGCCGAGAAAGTCTATTCCGAGCTTGGCCGAATTCGTGAAATGAAGCGAGACCGCAAGCGGCAGGGGTTAGAAACGCGCATTGTCGTCGCCGGCTGCGTTGCGCAGGCCGAAGGCGCTGAAATTCTTCGCCGCGCGCCCGCCGTTGATCTTGTCGTAGGCCCGCAAAATTATCAGAATCTGCCATCGCTATTACAGCAATCGCTTAAAAAGCCCGTTGTCGAGACGGAATTTCCAGCCGAAGACAAATTTGGCGTTTTGCCTGCGCCGACGCCGCAAACCATCCGCGCACGTGGCGTTTCGTCTTTTGTTACCGTGCAGGAAGGTTGCGATAAATTCTGCACCTTCTGCGTTGTGCCCTACACGCGAGGCTCGGAGTTTTCGCGGACGGTTCGAGAAATTACCACCGAGATTGAACGTCTAACCGCATCAGGCGTGCGTGAAATCACGCTTTTGGGCCAGAATGTGAATGCCTATCATGGCTTGAACGAGGCGGGCGAGCCAGTCACGCTCTCGCAGCTTCTCGATCATGTGGCCGCCATGCCGGGCATTGCGCGTTTGCGATACACCACAAGCCATCCGCTTGATATGGACGAAGCGCTCGCCCAAGCGCATCGGGATAACCTGGCTTTGATGCCCTATTTGCATTTGCCCGTGCAGTCCGGCTCGGATCGCATTCTGGATTTGATGAACCGTCGTCACACGGTGGATGATTTCAGAACGGCGATTGGCCGCGTCAAATATTATCGTCCGGATATTGCTTTTTCGTCGGATTTTATCGTCGGCTTCCCCGGTGAAACGGATGCCGATTTTGCGGCCACGATGCAGCTTGTCGAAGAAGTCGGATTTTCGAGCGCCTACACGTTCAAATATAGCCCGAGACCCGGCACGCCCGCAGCCGATATGGCGGATCAGGTGCCGGAAGCCGTCAAAGACGCTCGATTGCAATCTCTGCAGGCCTTGGTGACCAAACAACAGCGTGCTTTTCAACAATCAATGGTTGGTCAAACGCTGGATATTTTGGTCGAGCGGCCGGGTCGTAAACCCGGACAGGTTTCGGGTAAGTCGCCGCATCTTCTCGCTGTCGCGTTTGAGGGCAGCACTGATCTTATCGGGCAGATCGTATCCGTCGATATTGTCGAAAGCGTAACCAATAGTCTTGTCGGCCAATTATCAAACCGCGAAAGAGCGGTTGCTTAAAGAGGAGAAAGTCTTGAGAGCCAATGATGGCGCGACGCGTTTTCCGAATGCCCCTCGTAAACAAGGGATCATTGAATCAGCGGATCTTCGTTTATCCTTTGCTGATAACCGGGTGGCCGGTCTGATTTTCGGCCATTTTGATCAAAATCTCGCCCATATTGAACGGCGCCTCGGCATTCAGACCGTGGCGAATGGCAATCAAGTCACGCTAAAAGGAAGCCCTGAACAAACTGAACAGGCGCGCTTTGTACTCGAACGGTTGAATGAGCGCGTGCTGGAAGGATTAGCGATTGCGAAAGGCGATATTGATGGCGCCATTGAGGAAGCGGGTATGCAGGGCTCGCTGTTTCCGGCTCCGGCTGACGGCGCGCCGGATCGATTGACGTTCGATGAAATCAACACCCGCAAAAAGCGTATTAAGGCGCGAAATGCTGCGCAACATAGCTATCTGAAAGCGCTTAAAGAGAACGAGTTGGTCTTTGCGGAAGGTCCAGCCGGAACGGGTAAAACATGGCTCGCCGTCGGCTATGCTGTGCAATTGATCGAGCAAGGCGTTGTTGAACGTCTTATTTTATCGCGCCCGGCGGTTGAAGCCGGCGAACGGCTCGGCTTTTTGCCCGGCGATATGCGCGAAAAAGTAGATCCCTATCTGAGGCCTATTTATGACGCCCTGTATGATTTTATGGAAGCCCGTCATGTCGAGCGCGGCTTGCAAACAGGCATGATTGAAATCGCTCCGCTGGCCTTTATGCGTGGTCGCACGCTCACCAATGCCGTTGTCTTGCTGGACGAGGCCCAAAACACCACATCGATGCAGATGAAAATGGTCCTGACCCGTTTGGGCGAGGGTTCAAGAATGATTGTGACGGGCGACCCCTCGCAGATTGATTTGCCACCCGGACAAAAATCCGGATTGGTCGAGGCTGCCCGTGTCTTGCAAGGGGTTGAGGGTATCGCCCGCATCCGATTTGCTGAGGCCGATGTTGTGCGTCATGAGCTCGTAAAACGCATTGTTACCGCCTATGATCGCGATGATCGCGCCAAGATAGGCGTACCTCAACCATGACCACGATATGCCCAGACATTGAGCAAGATAGCGCCCTGTGGGACGCGCTCGTCGATGCGGAAGCCATTGCGGAGCGAGCCCTTGAGGCGGCTGCCGAACAAGCCGGCCTTGCGCTGCTCGATGGCGCCGAGCTTGGCGTTCTTTTGTCCGATGATGATCACGTCCAAAGCGTCAATCAGGAGTGGCGCGGGATTGATAAACCCACCAATGTGTTATCTTTCCCCGCGGTTGAACCTGCAAAGCTCGCCCGCGCGCCTTTTTTGGGTGATATCATCATCGCCTATGAGACGGTAGAACGCGAAGCGCGCAATGATGGAAAAGCCTTTGCCGACCATTATGCGCATCTCATTGTGCATGGATTTTTACATCTTCTGGGATTTGATCATATAAACGAGGCGGATGCCGAGCGGATGGAATCGTTGGAAATTGCCATCCTCGCTAGCCTCGATATTCCGGACCCTTATGCCGATCGTCCTTTGGCGGCGCAAAGTTGAGCACAATGAACGACGACACACCATCTTCGCCAAATCCTAAACCGGCCGATCTTGGATCGGCGGGGCCATTCGAGCGTTTATTTATTTGGCTAGGCATCCGGCACGCGCCATCCATTCGTGAAGATATTGAGGACGCGCTGGCGGAAGCCGATATCGGTGCCGAATTCTCCCAACGCGAACGCGATATGCTCAAAAACGTCTTGGGCTTGCGCACCAATCGCGTCCAAAATGTTATGGTCCCGCGTGCCGATGTTGTGGCTGTTGGAGCCGAGATATCGCTTGGCGAATTATTGCGGGTGTTTCGAACGGCGGGGCATTCGCGATTACCCGTCTATGGTGAGACGCTCGATGATCCCCGCGGCATGGTTCATATCCGCGATTTCGTCGACTATATCGCCGAACGCGCCGAACGTAAGCCCGGTACACGCCGCCGCAAAGCGGCGACCGATCTTCCGGATCTAGGTTCGCTCGACCTTTCCGTTCCGCTCTCGGCGGCCAAAATTCTTCGTCCCGTATTGTTTGTTCCGCCATCCATGTTGGCCTTGGATCTGTTGGTCAAAATGCAGACCACCCGCACGCATATGGCCTTGGTGATTGATGAATATGGTGGCACCGATGGTCTCGTTTCGATTGAGGACCTTGTCGAAATTGTTGTCGGCGAAATCGAGGACGAACACGATCTCGAAGAAACACCCATGATCGTATCATCGGGGGACGGCACCCATGTTGTTGATGCGCGGGCCGATTTAAAAGATGTTAGTGCGGTCGTAGGCATTGATCTTTCGCAAGGCGAAGATGCCGAGGAGATCGAAACGATTGGTGGCTTGGTTGGGATGCTGGCCGGTCGTGTTCCTGTGCGCGGACAGATTATTCCGGGTCCCGGCCCCTTGGAGTTTGAAGTCTTGGATGCCGATCCACGTCGCGTTAAGCGCGTCCGCATTCAGCAAAAAGCCGTGAATGAAAAAGAGCGAAGCGTCGCAAAACGCCGCCGGAAAGATCAATCAGCTGACGGAGCGTCCGACACATCGCCTGAGACGGGGCCCGCGTGACCGGCTAGATGGACGATATTCGGTATCTAAACGTCGCGTTTTATTCCAATGCGCTTTATCGCTACGCCCTCGCATTTTGTGCAGGCGCGATTGGCGCGTTATCGATGGCCCCCTTTGACGTTCTACCCGCCATGATGGTGACGCTCAGCGTGGCGGTTAGGCTGCTTGATCGCGCAAATGGCCTCAAGGTTGCCGTTTTATCGGGTTGGTGGTTGGGTTTTGGTTATTTCGTTGCAGGTCTTTGGTGGCTGGGTGCGGCCTTTTTTGTCGATGTCACTTTTATTTGGGCGGCACCTTTTGGCATTTTTGGCTTACCGGCCCTTCTCGCTTTGTTTTTTGCCGCAGGTTTTGGGATGGCATTTTATCTGTGGCGTTCCGGCCCGTCCCGCCTTCCGATTTTTGCCATCTGTCTCGGCTTTGCTGAATGGTTACGCGGAACGATTTTAACGGGCTTTCCTTGGAACAGTCTGGGCATGGCGCTGGGCGATCATCTTACTTTTGCGCAAATTGCATCCGATATTGGTTTGAACGGACTAACCTTTATTGTTGCTCTGCTTTTTGCATCTCCCGTTTTGCTTTTTGAGAAAAAGCTGTCTCTTTCTGATTACTCTATTGCGGGCGGCTCGCTCGCCCTTCTCGCCCTACTTTACGGGTTTGGCGAATGGCGTTTGGCCGACTCTGAAACCCGTTTCGTGCCCAATATTCAACTTCGGTTGATGCAGCCCGATATGCCGCTTGATGATCGCTTTAGCAGGCAACATGCCGGCGATATCATGCGCCATTATTTCGATTTGAGCACCAAAGGGAGCTATCCCTCGTCAATCGGGATGAAGGGAATTTCTCACCTGATATGGCCCGAAACCTCGTTTCCCTTTTTGCTCGATTCGGAGCCTGCGGCGCGCGCCGAAATTTCGCATATTCTGAAGGAAGGAACACTCTTATTGGCAGGCGCTGTTCGCGCGGAAGGCGACGGAATTGGTCAAGAGCGGCGCTATTTTAATGCCATCCAGGCGGTAAATCAGAACGGGCTGATCGTTGCTTCTGCCGATAAAACGCATCTCGTGCCTTTTGGGGAATATTTGCCGTTCAACGGACTTCTAACGGCGTTGGGATTACGTCAATTTGTTCAAGCTCCCGGTGGATTTACGCCAGCTACGACACGGCAAATGATGCGCGTGGCAGGATTACCCCCCATCGCGCCGCTTATTTGTTACGAGGCGATTTTTCCATCGGAAGTTATGCCGGATGATCCCGAGCGACCCGGCTTGATCCTCAATGTCACCAATGACGCCTGGTTTGGATTGACGCCGGGGCCATCGCAGCATTTTGCCCAAGCAAGACTTCGAGCGATTGAACAGGGTTTGCCCTTGGTCCGCTCCGCCAATAACGGCATCTCGGCCATTCTTGATGGTATGGGTCGCGAGATTGCTCTTTTGCCGCTCGGTATTTCCGGCGTCATTGATGGGCCGTTGCCCACGGCGCTCGCGCCGCCTTTATTTGCGCGATTACCCGCTTTTCCATGGGCTGGCGCGCTTTATCTCGTCGGGATTGTGGGTTTGATCTTGACGAAGCGTCAATTGACGATTACCCGTATAGTATGAGTTTTTACAACCAGTAATCGATAGTCTGTATGTATTCGATTTAAGTTTTATCTGTTTTTTATATTTTATAAGTTTTCAACGTTTTGTTGATCGTCATTTTTCAAGTTATTTGAATTAAATCATAAAAAATTATTGTCGATGCTTCGAGTTTTATTAAAAATCCCTTTTTAGAAAGCCATATCTATGGAAAATCCGGAAAAATTAGTATTCAAGAAGGCACCTAATCCCGTTGATCGCCATGTTGGTAGTCGGGTTCGTATGCGGCGCGTATTGGTTGGCTTGAGCCAAGAAAGGCTCGGCGAGTCGCTTGGGCTCACCTTTCAACAGGTGCAAAAATACGAGAAGGGCACCAACCGCATCGGCGCGAGTAGGCTTCAGCAAATCTCACGCATATTGGGTGTGCCCGTCGAATATTTTTTTGAAGGCGCCCCGCAAACGATTGAACGCTCTTTGGCGAGTGGATTTGAGGACAATGGCGACACCGCTTATGTTGCCGATTTTCTCGCGACGAATGAAGGCATTCAATTGAACAAAGCCTTTGTGCGCATCAAGGATCCCAAACTAAGGCGCCGCGTCGTTGAACTGGTAAGTGCTATTGCGGGCGAGGACAGTGCAGCATGATATAAAGGACATATTTGTTCGTATTATAGAACGCGTTCTTTATTTCAGCTTGACTTGTGTTATTTCCCCTGTCACGGAGGGGCAAATCGGTAGCGTCACCTCTGGTTAGAGGTGGGTCTATGCTGCCCTTTAGTTTGAACACATTCAGCAGCCGGAGTTCGACCGTGGCCCGTTCCGATTATTTCTTTACCAGTGAATCTGTTTCCGAAGGACATCCTGACAAAGTCTGTGACCGTATTTCAGACGAAATCGTGGATTTGTTTTTCCGTGAAGGGCCTAAAGCCGGCATTGATCCATGGGATATTCGCGCGGCCTGCGAAACGCTTGCGACAACGAACAAGGTTGTGATTGCAGGCGAAACGCGCGGTCCATCAACCGTTACGAAGGATTGGATTGCGCACACTGCACGCATGGCGATCCGGGATATCGGTTACGAGCAAGACGGTTTCCACTGGGATACATGCGATATTGACGTGTTGTTGCACGGCCAGTCGGCCGATATCGCTCAAGGCGTTGATGCCCGTCAGCCCACCAACCAAGAAGAAGGTGCAGGCGATCAAGGCATTATGTTCGGTTACGCTTGCCGTGAAACCGACGAATTAATGCCTGCGCCGATCTATTACGCGCACAAGATTCTTCGCCTCATTTCCGAAGCCCGCCATGCGGATACGGAAAAGGTTTTGGGCCCGGATTCGAAGAGCCAGGTCACCGTGCGGTATGCCAATGGCAAGCCTGTCGGCGTGACACAAATCGTCGTGTCGCATCAGCATCTCATCGAAAACATGACTTCGCATCAGGTGCGTGAATTGGTCGAACCTTATGTCCGCCGCGCGCTTCCAGAAGGCTGGATTTCAAAAGAAACCGTTTGGCACATTAACCCAACCGGTAAATTCTTTATTGGTGGTCCGGATGGCGACTCCGGCCTGACCGGCCGCAAAATCATCGTCGACACCTATGGCGGCGCAGCCCCTCATGGCGGTGGCGCGTTCTCCGGTAAAGATCCGACCAAGGTTGATCGTTCCGCAGCCTATGCAGCGCGTTATCTCGCGAAAAACGTTGTTGCAGCAGGTGTAGCTGATCGGTGCACGATTCAGCTTTCCTATGCGATTGGCGTGGCTCGCCCTCTGTCGATCTACGCCGATTTCCACGGCACGGGTAAAGTCGATGAAAGCTCCGTTGAAAAGCTGTTTGAGCGCGGCGATATCATGGATCTAACGCCACGCGGCATTCGTCGTCACCTTGATTTGAACAAGCCGATTTATGCCCGCACATCAGCCTATGGCCATTTTGGCCGCGCGCCTGATGCCGAGGGTGGCTTCTCGTGGGAAAAGACGGATCTTGCCGATAAGATCAAAGCTGGCCTTTGATTAAACCGGCTTCGATGGAGCATAATGATGCTGGCGGCGGCGCCTTTTTTGGCCGCCGCAAGGGCAAGAAATTGCGCCTTAATCAGGCGGATCTCTTTACGACGCTTCTACCCGCGCTCCGTGTCGATTTAGCAGGCGATTTATCGCCTGCTGCACTTTTTGAAAATCCGACATCCGATTTTTGGCTTGAAATAGGCTTTGGCGGCGGTGAGCATTTGGTGTTGCAAGCCAACGCACATCCAACCGTCGGCTTTATCGGCTGTGAACCCTTCGTCAATGGCATGGCGAAGATGCTGTCCGTTATCGATCGAGATGGCCTTAAAAATATCCGCCTTTACGATTCCGATGCGCTCGATTTGCTTAAAAAATTACCTGATGCGTCGATTGGTCGGCTCTATCTCTTGTATCCCGATCCTTGGCCAAAGCGCCGTCAAAACAAACGCCGTTTTGTCTCCGATGAAACACTAAAACTCATCGCGCGGGTATTAAGGCCCGGCGGGCAATTTAGATTTGCGAGCGATATCGATCACTATGTCGGGTGGACGTTGAGTCATGTGCTGCGCTCAAACCATTTTAGGTGGCTTGCCAACCAACCCGATGATTGGCGCAAGCCCTGGTCAGGCTGGCAATCGACCCGCTATGAATTGAAAGCGATTAAAGAAGGCCGGAAATCAGCCTATCTAACGTTTGAGCGCGTTTGACCAGCCCCGCCATTCGCAACATTTCCTAAACGGGACGCGATAAATCGCATAACCCGTTCCGCGGTTGATTTTGACAGAGCGTGAAAGCTCGAATGGGCGCGCTGATAAATGTCGCTTGATAGCTCGCCCCCTTCGCGCGCCTTCAAGAGCACCATGAATATCGGCCAATCCATGCCGATGGCGCGGGCCATAAAAAGTATCGAGTCAAATTGTGCGGCAGCGAAAGCGGCCTCAACCGATTCCCGGGATATTTCTGCCAAATAAGCCATGCCCGCTAAAGCCTCGGCAATATCGCCCCGCTCGATTTGATTGGCAATGCGGCGAAGATCGGTCGGCCAAACCGGCCATACGATCGTGGCTTTTTGCGCAGCATTTTCGTTAGCTTTGAGGTCAAGCACTTCGGGATCAACGAAAAGCGATGCTGCCCCCACTTCCAGTGCCCGCTCCAAAATATCAGGCTGATCGGGCAAATCCGCCATTTCGCTTTTGACGCGCTGCTTTGCCGCTTCCAAAATGGCCCCGACATGGCGTAACGCCAGATCCGGACGACCCCGCACCAGCCGGTAAAGCCGCTGATCTTCGGTGGCCTTTTGGGCCAGCAACCGAAGTCCGACGTCGGAGAGGGCCTGACGGCTGTTTTTGGCGACGCGTTCAACAATATCGGCGCTGCCCCGCTCAAGAAGGATATCGGTAACGGCCGTCGACAGGCTTACCCGGTTTGACAAAGCCGCCAGAAATTCGATGGAGCGCTCTTGAGCAATTCGCGTCAAATCTTCGTCAGAAATGCAAGGGCTGCGTTCAATAACCGGCCGCGCAACGTCTATTTCATCATCATGGGCGAGATTTTGAATGGTTCGGCGCGGACCGCGCGGCAAATCAGCCAATCGTTCGGAGAGTTCCATTCGTGCGGCCAATTCAATTTCAATGGCCAGACACAAAATAACTTCGTCAAAAACGGAAATGTGTTCTTCGTTCAAATCCGGGACTTGATCGATAAAAAGACCTGTAATCCGCCGCAAAAGCGCATGCCGGCGATCACCCGCATCATCGCTGAGGGCGTTTTCAATGTCCGCAACAAGGGACGAAATGGGGTTCATTCAGACACTCCGTAACGGTATTCCTTAACCCGCTAAGAGTGACCAAATCGTATAAATCTCCGGCAAAATCTTTAAGGCTTGAAAATTTTGTCCTTTGCTGTATAAGCATGTCTGTCTTTAAGACATCTCATAGCGGTTCTATGAACCGATTGTTTGAGAGTGGGCCCCGCCGGACCCGCTCTTTTTTATTGTCTAATGGAATTTCGGACCTTGGTTACAGACGAGCCTAGACTAATCGTAGAAAACGGTGTCGCAGCTGCCGTGGCTCATATTGTTGAGCCCGTCATTGGCGATTTAGGCTATCGGCTTGTCCGGGTTAAGGTTTCTGCCGAAAATGGCTGCACGGTTCAAATCATGGCCGAGCGTCCCGATGGTTCTATGACCGTTGAGGACTGCGAGGCGGTGAGCCGTGGTATTTCTCCTGCGCTTGATCTCGATGATCCGGTTGGCAAAGCCTATCATTTGGAAATCTCTTCACCCGGCATCGACCGGCCGCTCGTTCGCAAGGGCGATTTTGAGCGCTGGGAAGGCTATGAAGCCAAGATTGAAATGAAAATCGTGACCGAGGGCCGCAAGCGCTTTCGGGGCATTTTGCGCGGCGTTGAGAACAATGCGGCGGTGGTCGAGCGGGTTGATGCGCCTCCGAACGAAGCCGTCCGCGTCTTACTGCCTCTGATCGATCTCAGCGACGCCCGCCTCGTTTTGACCGATGAACTGATCCGCGAATCGCTCCGGCGTGGCAAAGCGTTGCTGAAACAGGGCGCAAGCGAAACAGAAGATACCGACGAGACCGAGGCGGAAGAGGCCGAAGTCGCAAAACCAAAATCACCTACCAAAAACCGCAAAACGCGGTCTTGATCTTATCGAAGGAGTAATCCGCCATGGCCATCAGCGCTAACCGTCTAGAGCTGCTTCAGATTGCCGACGCCGTCGCCCGCGAAAAGCTGATCGATCGTCAGATCGTTTTGGCTTCGATGGAAGAGGCTTATGCCAAAGCCGCTCGCTCGCGCTACGGCATGGAAACCAATGTCAAAGCTGAAATCGACCCGAAAACGGGCGAATTGCGGCTCTGGAGACATTTGCAAGTGGTTGAGCTGGTTGAAAACTCGGCGACCGAGATTTCGCTCGACGACGCCAAGCGCTCAAACCCAGCGGCTCAGGTTGGCGATGTGATTGCCGACAAGCTTCCACCCTTTGATCTTGGCCGTATCGCCGCGCAATCGGCGAAGCAAGTCATCGTTCAAAAGGTGCGTGATGCCGAGCGCGATCGCCAATATGACGAATATAAAGACCGCATCGGAGAGATCATCAATGGTCTCGTCAAGCGCGCCGAATATGGCAATGTGATCGTCGATTTGGGCCGCAGCGAAGGCATTATCCGCCGTGATGAATTGATTCCGCGTGAAACCTTCCGCCCGGGCGATCGTGTTCGCGCATACGTCTTCGACGTGCGTCGTGAGCCACGCGGTCCGCAGATTTTCCTTTCCCGCACGCATCCGCAATTCATGGCGAAACTCTTCACGCAAGAAGTGCCTGAAATCTATGATGGGATCATCACGGTGAAGGCGGTGGCGCGCGATCCGGGTTCCCGTGCCAAGATTGCCGTTATTTCGCGCGATAGCTCGATCGACCCCGTCGGCGCCTGCGTCGGTATGCGCGGCTCGCGCGTTCAGGCGGTTGTTGGCGAATTGCAGGGTGAGAAGATCGACATCATTCCATGGTCGCCCGATGTCGCCACCTTTATCGTCAACGCGCTGCAACCCGCTGAAGTGGCCAAGGTGGTCTTGGATGAAGAATCCGAGCGCATCGAAGTGGTGGTGCCGGATGATCAGCTCTCGCTCGCCATTGGTCGTCGCGGCCAGAATGTCCGTTTGGCCTCGCAGCTCACCGGTTGGGATATCGATATTCTGACCGAGGCCGAGGAATCTGAGCGTCGCCAGAAAGAATTCGTCGAACGTACGGCGGTGTTCATGGAAGCCTTGGACGTGGACGAAGTCGTTGGCCAGTTGCTCGCCTCCGAAGGTTTCCGCTCTGTTGAAGAATTGACCTATGTGGATCTCTCCGAATTGGCTTCGATTGAAGGCTTTGACGAGGAAACGGCTACCGAAATTCAAAACCGTGCGTCGAATTTCCTTGCCGCTCGCGAAGCTGAACTCGATGGACGCCGCGTTGAATTGGGCGTGGCCGATGAGCTTAAATCGGTTGCAGGCGTTACGCTGGCAATGCTCGTGAAGCTTGGTGAAAACGACGTCAAAACCGTCGAAGATCTTGCTGGCTGCGCAACTGACGACCTCTTGGGTTGGACCGAACGCAAAGGTACCGAGACGATCCGCACGGCAGGTTATCTCGAAGGCTTTGAACTCTCGCGTGACGATGCCGAAGCGATTATCATGGATGCACGCGTCAAGGCGGGTTGGATTGAAGCACCGGTCAGCGCCGCTGAAACAGCGGAAGCCTGAGAGGGTTAAGGATCGAGAAAGCGATGCCCGCTATAGCCGAGGAGGATGAAACAGGTTCAGAACGGACCTGTATCGTTACCCGCAAGCGGTCATCGCCCGAAACCATGCTTCGTTTTGTCCGTGCGCCGGATGGGACGGTGGTTCCGGATCTGAAGCGAAAGCTGCCTGGCCGGGGTGTTTGGCTGACGCCAAACCGAGCGGTTATTGAAACGGCGGTGAAAAAGAAAGCCTTTGCAAGGGCGTTCAAAACCGAAGTCAAAGTGGCAATCGATCTTGCTGAGATTGTCGACGGGCTTCTTGAACGATCCGCACGGGAGGCCTTCAGCCTGGCCAATAAAGCGGGGCAGGTGGTCGCAGGGTTTGGAAAAGTTGAAGAAGCCTTGGGGCATGGCGGCGTTTTAGCCATTCTTCACGCGTCGGACGCGGCTTCCGACGGCATAAGGAAGGTCGCGCAACTGGTTCGTCGGGCCCAAGAAGCGGGTTCGAGGGAAATAAAAGTTATCGCCACGATGCCATCCGATGATTTGGGTTTGGCATTAGGGCGGTCACATGTGATACATGCAGCGCTTCTGAACGGGTCAGCATCATTGGCCTGCCTTCAGAAAATGGAATTTCTAAGGGCCTACCGGACGGATGAAAACGCCGTTCAAGGCTCGGACGAGCAGGTTAACCAACCGAATTGAAGCGGTATTACCGCAGGATATGGACTGAATGAACGACAAGAACTCATCGGGCGACAAAACGCTTCATATGTCACAGACCAAGACGCTCAGCCTCAAGCGTCCGGTTGAGCAGGGCGTGGTGCGTCAAAGCTTTTCCCATGGCCGCACAAAGGCTGTTGTCGTTGAAAAGGTGAAGCGCCGTATCGTTGGACCTGGTGAAACACCAGCGGTGGCAGAAGCTGCGCCTGTCGCGCCGAAGCCCGTCGTTCAGGCTCCCATTGCCGCACCCGCCGCACCCGTTGCTCCAGCCAAGCCAACGCTTTCGCGTTCGGCGCCGGCGGCTAAGTCCACCTCGCCTTCCGGCGTTGTTCTTCGCACCTTGACCGAAGATGAGCGTGACGCTCGTTCGCTGGCCCTCATCGAGGCGCGTAAGCGGGAAGAGATTGAGCGGAAGCAAGCGGAAATCGATGCGAAGGCCCGCAGCGAACGCGAAGCCATCGAAAAAGCAGAACGCGACGCAGTCGAAGCCCGCAAGGCTGAAGAAGATGATCGCCGTCGCTTCGATGACGAAGTTAAAAAGAAGTCTGAAAGCGAAGCCCGCCGCCGTCTTGGCGAAGGGGAGGTTGAAAAAGCTCCAGCTCCTGATCGCTTGGTTATCCCGCCACGCCGCACGGGCGCTGCAATGCTTGAGGCGGACGAGGAAGAGCGTAAATCCATTCGTCGTCCGGGTGGTGGTCTTGCCGCCCGCGCTGCTGTACCGCCAAAGCCCGCGCCGCGCGCCGATGATCGCCGCCGTGGCCGCTTGACGGTTACCAGCGTTACCGGAGGCGAAGACGAAGAGCGCGTCCGTTCGCTGGCCGCGTTTAAGCGCCGTGTTCAGCGCCTCAAAGGCCATCAACAGGCCGAGACCAAAGAAAAGATCGCCCGCGAAGTGGTTGTTCCAGAGGCCATTGCCATTCAGGAACTCGCCAACCGTATGGCCGAGCGCGCCGTTGACGTTATTCGCTTCCTGATGAAGCAGGGCCAGATGGTTAAGATCACCGATGTGATCGATGCCGACACGGCCCAGCTGGTCGCCGAAGAATTCGGTCACACCGTGAAGCGCGTGGCCGAGTCGGATGTTGAAGAAGGTCTCTTCGATACACCCGACACCGACAGCCATCTCGTTTCGCGTCCGCCTGTTGTTACGATTATGGGCCATGTCGACCACGGCAAAACATCGTTGCTCGATGCAATCCGCAAAGCGAATGTGGCGGGTGGCGAAGCCGGCGGCATTACGCAGCATATCGGCGCCTACCAAGTCGTGGCACCCAATGGCGCGAAGATCACCTTTATCGATACGCCGGGCCACGCCGCCTTTACGCAAATGCGTGCCCGTGGTGCGAAGGTGACCGATATCGTGGTTCTCGTTGTGGCGGCTGATGACGGTGTCATGCCGCAGACGATTGAAGCGATTAACCACGCCAAGGCCGCGAAAGTGCCGATGATTGTTGCCATCAACAAGATCGACAAACCAGACGCTAAGCCTGATCGCGTGAAGACGGAATTGCTGCAATATTCGGTTCAGGTTGAATCGATGGGCGGCGAGACGCTTGAAGTTGAAGTGTCGGCCACCAAACGCACCAATCTCGACAAATTGCTCGAAGCCATCGCGCTGCAATCCGAATTGCTTGATCTGAAGGCCAATCCGGATCGTGAAGCGGAAGGCACCGTTATCGAAGCCAAGCTGGATCGTGGTCGCGGACCGGTTGCAACCGTCCTCGTTCAACGCGGCACCTTGCGTTCGGGCGATATTGTGGTTGCAGGTTCCGAATATGGCCGCGTTCGCGCGCTGATTTCGGATTTGGGCGACCAGATCAAAGAAGCCGGTCCTTCGGTTCCCGTCGAAGTTCTCGGCTTTAACGGTGCGCCAGAAGCAGGCGACCGTTTGGCTGTGGTTGAATCAGAAGCCCGTGCACGTGAAATCACCGAATACCGTCAGCGTCAAAAGCGCGAGCGGAACTCAGTGCGCGCAGGTGCTGCCCGTGGCTCGCTCACCGATATGATGAGCCAGCTGAAAGCATCGGGCCGCAAGGAATTCCCATTGCTCATCAAGGGCGATGTGCAGGGTTCGGTCGAAGCGATTATCAACTCGCTTGAAAAACTCGGCACCGACGAAGTGGGTGCCCGCATCATCCATTCGGGTGTTGGCGGCATCAATGAGTCCGATGTGACCTTGGCAGAAGCGTCAGGCGCTGCGATTATTGGCTTTAACGTGCGTGCGAATAAAGAAGCGCGTGACGCAGCCGAGCGTTCCGGCACTGAAATTCGCTACTACAACATCATTTACGATCTCGTCGATGATATCAAAAAGGCGATGTCTGGACTGCTTGCTCCAACGCTGCGCGAAGAGCGTCTCGGCGAAGCCCGCATCCTTCAGGTCTTCGGCGTTTCGAAGGTCGGCAAGGTTGCCGGTTGCTTGGTGCAAGACGGTCGCGTCGAGCGTGGCGCCCATGTTCGCTTGATCCGCGACAATGTCGTGATCCACGAAGGCAAGCTCTCAACGCTCAAGCGCTTCAAGGACGAGGTCAAGGATGTTGGCTCGGGCCAAGAATGCGGTATGGCGTTCGAAAACTACCAAGATATGCGCGAAGGCGACATCATCGAGTGCTACCGCGTCGAAGAAATCCGTCGTTCGCTGTAATGATTTTGAGGGCTCGGTATCAACCGGGCCCTCTTTCCCCTTTAACCCCTTTATCCGGTCCCAGCCCGGAATGGCGGTCTCGACATGAAACACAAACAAGACGCCCCTCGTGGTCCTTCGCAACGCCAATTGCGCGTCGGAGAATTGGTTCGCCACGCGATTGCCGAACTCCTGCGCCGGGGTGAAATCATCGATCCGGTGATCGAGAGCGCCATTATCACGATTCCGGAAGTGCGCCTCTCGCCAGATCTTAAAATCGCCACCGCTTACATCTCCTTGCATGATGAGACGCAAGAGGCCGCTGTGATTAAGGCGTTGGGCAAATATAGCGGTCTTTTCCGCACCGAAATTGCGCGCAAAGTGAATTTGAAATTCGCGCCCAATGTCCGCTTCCGTCCCGATGAGACACTCGAAGCAGCAGCCAAAATCGATGCTCTCCTGCGTCGTCCCGAAGTGCAGCGTGATCTCGCAAGCCGCTACGACAGCGACGAGACGGACGAGGACTAATCCCCCATGAACGCGCCAAAAAAACACCGCGCTGATCGGCATGGTTGGATTGTGCTCGATAAGCCTTTCGGCATGACATCCACCCACGCCGTTGCCGTAGTTCGCCGCATGCTGAACGCCAAAAAAGCAGGTCACGCCGGAACACTTGATCCGCTCGCATCGGGCCTTTTACCTTTGGCCTTTGGCGAGGCCACCAAAACTGTCCCTTACGTGGTGGATGGCGAAAAAGCATACGCGTTTACGGTCAGTTTTGGCACCGAAACCGATACCGATGATGCCGAAGGCCGCATTGTTGCGACCAGCGACAAGCGCCCAAGCGAGGCCGAAATCCTCGCAGCGTTACCCCATTTTATCGGAGCGATTACCCAAGTGCCGCCGCGCTACTCGGCCATCAAAGTGGATGGCGAGCGCGCTTATGATTTGGCGCGCGGCGGCGAAACGGTTGAATTGCAACCCCGTATCGTTGAAATCCATGCTCTGCGTCTTGTCGCCTATGATGGCCAATCTGCCCAGCTTGAAGCCGAATGTGGCAAAGGCACCTATGTCCGCGCCATCGCACGCGATTTGGGCCGCATGCTCGGCTCCCTAGGCTATGTCTCGGCGCTCCGCCGCACCCGCGTCGGCCCCTTCACGGAGGCTAATTCCGTAACGATGGCGGCGTTAGAAGCCGATCCAGAAGCGGTTTTCCAAGCCTTGCGCAGCGTCGATACCGGACTTTTGGAATTACCCTGCGTGCGGGTAACGTCCGATGGCGCGCTCAGGCTCAAGCGCGGCCAGTCAGTCATTGTACGCGGCGCAGACGCGCCCGAAGAAGGTGCAACGGCATATGCCACCCAAAATGGTGTCGTTGTGGCGATTGGTGTGATCGAGCACGGCTCACTGGTGCCGAACCGGGTGTTTAATTTGTAATCGCCCCGATTGCTGTCTTTTCCTCTCGCATTCCCCTCACAATCGTGTATACATCCGCGCATCGCGCCGGGGTTTCGCCCGGCCGTTTCCGTTTGCATGGACCGTGCTGGACGACATCCCGGCCCGGCCCTGTGACGGAGGATAGGGCTCCTCAGCCTTTGTTTTCTAACATTAAAGGATCATCCGATGTCGATTACGCCAGAACGCAAGCAAGAGCTTGTGAAGCAATATGCAACGGTTGCCGGTGATACCGGTTCGCCTGAAGTTCAGATCGCGATCCTCACCGAGCGCATCACCAATCTCACCGGCCATTTCAAGAGCCATGCGAAGGATAACCATTCGCGTCGTGGTTTGTTGAAGATGGTGTCGCAGCGTCGTTCGCTCCTTGATTACGTCAAGGGCAAGGATGAAGCCCGTTATCGTTCGATCATCGAGCGTTTGGGCATCCGTCGCTAAGACCGTTAATCGCGCAGCAACCCTTTTGGGCTTAGTTGCGGTTTAGGAAGCAGACGGCGATCCGGTCGCCTGCTTCTCTTTCCCGGGGTGATCGGCAGGGTGCCGGCATCCTTAAACCCTGCCTCTCTACGACGATCATGGCAGGATCGCCGGATGCTGGCGTCCTCGTATAGCCAGCCTCCCGCCGTCTTGCTCGTGGTCTCTTCTGAGGCAAATCAGAGAAGTGACAAGACACCTATGTTTGATATCCAAAAAGTAGAACTCACCTGGGCTGGCCGCAAGCTGACCCTGGAGACCGGACGCATCGCGCGTCAGGCCGATGCCGCCGTTTTAGCCACCTATGGCGAAACCACCGTTCTGGCCACCGTCGTCTCCGCTAAAGACGCCAAGCCTGGCATCGATTTCTTCCCATTGACCGTGAATTATCAAGAAAAGGCGTTTGCCGCAGGCCGCATTCCGGGTGGTTATTTCAAGCGCGAAGGCCGTCCATCAGAAAAGGAAACACTCGTTTCCCGTTTGATCGATCGCCCTATTCGCCCGCTCTTCGTCGAAGGCTATCGCAACGAGACGCAAGTCGTCGTGACCGTTTTGGCGCATGACCTTGAAAACGATCCCGATATCGTGGCGATGGTTGCAGCCTCGGCAGCACTGACGCTTTCCGGCGTGCCTTTCATGGGCCCCGTCGGCGCAGCCCGCGTTGGTTACATCAATGGCCAGTTCCGCTTGAACCCGACACTCGCCGAAATGGCCGACTCGGTTCTCGACCTTGTCGTTGCCGGTACAACGGACGCCGTGTTGATGGTTGAATCGGAAGCCAAAGAGCTTTCCGAAGAAATCATGCTCGGCGCCGTCATGCACGGCCACACCGGCTTCCAGCCCGTGATCGATGCGATCATCAAGCTTGCTGAAGTTGCTGCGAAAGAGCCGCGCGATTTCACAACGCCGGATCATTCGGAACTCGAAGGCAAAATCTTGAAGCTCGTTGAAGCCGAGCTTCGCGATGCCTTCACGACGCCTGCCAAGCAGGAACGCCAGAACAAGGTATCGGCTGCTAAAGCAAAGGTTATGGATGCGTTCTGTGGTGAAGGCGTTGCCGAGCCACTCGCACCAACCTTGGTTGGCGGCGTGTTCAAGGAAGTCGAAGCGAAAATCGTTCGCTGGAACATTTTGGACACCAAGAAGCGCATCGATGGTCGCGATCTCGTGACCGTTCGTCCAATCGTTGCCGAAGCTGGCATTCTGCCACGCGCCCATGGCTCCGCGCTCTTCACCCGCGGTGAAACGCAGGCGATGGTCGTTGCAACGCTTGGCACGGCGGATGATGAGCAGTTCATCGACTCGCTTGAAGGCACCTACAAAGAAACCTTCTTGCTGCATTACAACTTCCCTCCCTACTCGGTCGGTGAAACGGGCCGTATGGGTTCGCCAGGTCGCCGCGAAATCGGCCATGGCAAGCTCGCTTGGCGCGCGGTTCGTCCGATGCTCCCAGCGCATCACGAATTCCCCTACACGATCCGTTTGGTCTCCGAGATCACCGAGTCGAATGGTTCGTCGTCGATGGCCACCGTTTGCGGTTCATCGCTCGCTTTGATGGATGCTGGTGTGCCGTTGAAGAGCCCAATCGCCGGTATCGCGATGGGTCTTATCCTTGAAGGCGAACGCTATGCCGTTCTCTCCGACATTCTTGGCGACGAGGATCACCTCGGCGACATGGATTTCAAGGTAGCTGGTACAGAAAATGGCGTCACCTCGCTGCAAATGGACATCAAGATCGCCGGTATCACCGAAGAGATCATGAAGGTCGCTTTGCATCAGGCCAAAGATGGCCGTTTGCATATCTTGGGCGAAATGGCCAAGGGTCTTGCCGGTGCTCGCGCCGAGCTCGGCCAATATGCACCCCGCATCGAGACGATGAAGATCCCAACCGACAAGATCCGCGAAGTGATCGGCACCGGCGGCAAGGTCATCCGCGAAATCGTCGAAAAGACGGGCGCGAAGATCAATATCGAGGACGACGGCACCGTGAAGATCGCTTCTTCCGATGGCGCTTCGATCACGGCTGCGATCAACTGGATTAAGTCGATTGCATCCGAGCCAGAGCTCAACATGATCTATGAAGGCACGGTTGTGAAAACCGCCGAATTCGGCGCTTTCGTCAACTTCTTCGGCGCCAAAGACGGCCTCGTCCACATCTCGCAGCTCGCAGCCGCGCGCGTGAACAAAGTCACGGACGTTGTGAAGGAAGGCGATAAGGTCAAGGTCAAGCTGTTGGGCTTCGACGAGCGCGGCAAGGTTCGCCTCTCGATGAAGGCCGTCGACCAAGTAACGGGCGAAGATCTGGAAGCCAAGGCTGCCGCTGAAGGCACGGCCGAATAATTAGCGTTTCTGCTAAAACCTTTAAAAAGGCGGCCTTCGGGTCGCCTTTTTTATATCGTCAACAATCGAGTTGATGACCGGGCTTATGATCGTTTATTTGGAAATTTTTTGAGACTCTAGCGCTTTGCGATATCCAATGCTATACGTGTATAGCACGGTAACTCAGGAGCCCAAAATGCTTGCCATCCGTCTGCCGGTCGACATTGAAAACCGCCTCGAAGCGCTGGCAAAGGCCACAGGGCGTTCCAAAACATTCTACGCCCGCGAAGCGATTCTTGAGCACTTGGATGATCTTGAAGATGTGTATCTTGCAGAACAACGCCTGATCGATATTCGTGCAGGCAAAACCCAAACCATACCGCTTGAAGAAATGATGAAGCGCTATGGTTTGGAAGATTGAAATCGACCCAGCCGTCGACCGCGAGCTAAGCAAAATTGATCCGCAAATCGCGCGTCGCATCCTCACTTTCCTGCACGGCCGAGTTGCCCAGCTCGATAACCCCCGCAGCATCGGAGAGGCGCTCAAAGGCTCCAAGCTCGGAGAGTTTTGGAAATACCGCGTTGGGGATTGGCGAATTATTGCCTCCATCGAGGACCGCGTCCTACGCATTCTCGTGACCCGCATCGGCAACCGAAAAGACGTCTATCGCCGATAAGATAAGTTTAAGCTCTCGGGCTGCGACGAGCACGGCAAAGTTCGCCTCTCGATGAACGCCGTGGTGAATTGCTATGCAATTGAATTAAATACCCTTGGTTCTTCTAACCCTATCTCATCCTTTCGTGTCTAACGTTGCAAGTCCGCGTTCATGCGTTGGGCGATTTGCGTTTTGGTGCGGGGTTTGCTTTACTTTCCCTTAGGTCATGTATTCGCATGGCTCGGGGCTTAACAACCCCACACGGGTCGGCAGCGCATCTGTCGTCACCAAACTGCCCTGACGCTTCCACGTCGGGGTGGCGGCGTTATGTCCAGGCTGCAAGGCTAAAAGCGTCGCGGCCAAACTCGTGTGGCTTGTTAACACCCCGGCACCAGCGCGGTTTTGCGCTGGGGCCATTCTCTCATCCGGGAAGAAAGGGGAGCCGACATGCCATCGATCGATTTTTCAAAACCACAAACTTTTTTCAACACGCTCGAATCCTTCGCGCTCGCGTTGAACAGCGCGATGGTGGCGTTGCGCAATGAAGCGAAGTTTCATGATCAGGACGATCCAGCAGCGGTGGATGCCGCCACGCTCTTCGCTTCGATGCTTGAAGATGCCCATACGGAGGTTATGACACTCAGCGCCCTATTGGAGCGGCGGGCCTTGGGGAAGACGGATTCGTAAAAACCGGAATACGCATCCAACACCGTCATTGCGAGCGAACGCGAAGCAACCCAGTTGATGGTGGGGAAGAACCACGCATGGCAACCATTCCGCTCAAGTAATGTCAGCTAGCTGGGTTGCTTCGCTCTCGCTCGCAATGACGGATGAGAAAGCACAATTACGCAATAAATTTAATGCAGCACCCGCGCAGCCGTTGGCAGATCAAGCGAAAACGCCGGAATATCGACCGAGAACATCTCGCCGCCCGGTCCTTCCATCACATAAGCGCCCACCATAATGCCCTGAGGCGTCTCTAGCGGGCAACCGCTCGTATAGGTGAAGGAGGAGCCGGGTCCGATGGTTGGCTGCTCTCCTACCACGCCCTCGCCGCGTACTTCCTGGATTTTGCCGTTGCCATCGGTGATTTTCCAATACCGGCTGAGCAGCGTCACCGTCTCCTCGCCGAGATTGGCGATCTCGATCGTATAGGACCAGAAATACCGCCCGCTTTGCGGCAAAGATTGTTCGGCCATATAGGCCGGTTCAACCGTGATCTGAATACCGCGGGTGGTTGAACGATACATCGTAATCCCCTTTGTCCATTCATAATGAATGATACACGTTTAGGTAGGCCGCACTATCCTTGCGCGTCAATATTGCGGGTGGGTGAAACGCCTAACCCGAAAAGAAAAACCCCCGCATGAAGTTCTCCATGCGGGGGCTTAATTTTAAAGAAAGAAGAGAAAGGGTCGATTACTCGCCCGACTTCTTCTTCAAAGCCGCGCCCAAAATGTCGCCGAGGGACGCGCCAGCATCGGCTGAGCCGTACTGAGCAATCGCTTCCTTCTCTTCGGCCATTTCAAGAGCCTTGATCGAGACCTGCACCTTGCGGGCCTTGCGGTCGAACAGAATGACGCGGGCGTCAATCTTCTCGCCGGCTGCAAAGCGCTCTGGACGCTGTTCAGCACGATCACGGGCCAAATCGCCGCGCTTGATGAAGGTCATGAATTCGGTGCCAACGATCTTCACGTCGAGACCGGCTTCCTTCACTTCCACCACTTCGCAGGTGACGATGGCGTTCTTCTTGAGGTCGCTGCCTGGTGCGTCTGCAGCTTCGGCGAATTTGTCGCCGCCCATCTGCTTCACGCCAAGCGAGATGCGCTCCTTCTCGACATCGACGTCGAGAACCTGAGCCTTGACCATATCGCCCTTCTTATACTCTTCGATCACCTGTTCGCCTGGGCGGTTCCAGTCGAGATCGGAGAGATGGACCATACCGTCGACATCGCCTTCAAGGCCGATGAAGAGACCGAATTCGGTCTTGTTCTTCACTTCGCCCTCAACAACGCTGCCTGCTGGGTACTTCTCAGCAAACGCTTCCCATGGGTTCTGCAAGGTCTGCTTGAGACCAAGCGAGATGCGGCGCTTCGACGAATCCACTTCGAGGATCTGCACTTCGACTTCTTGCGAGGTCGAAACGATCTTGCCAGGATGCACGTTCTTCTTCGTCCAAGACATTTCGGAGACGTGGATCAGGCCTTCAATGCCTGGTTCCAATTCAACGAATGCACCGTAGTCGGTGATGTTCGTGACGCGGCCCGAGAAGCGCGAATTGAGCGGATATTTTGCTTCAATCGCTTCCCACGGATCAGCCAGCAATTGCTTAATGCCGAGCGAGATGCGGTGCGTGTCATGGTTGATCTTGATGATCTTAACCTTGAGCTGCTGACCGATGGTCACCACTTCGGACGGATGGTTGACGCGGCGCCATGCCATGTCGGTGACGTGCAACAAACCATCAATACCACCGAGATCGACGAATGCGCCGTATTCGGTGATGTTCTTGACGGTACCGTCAACGGTCTGACCTTCCTCGAGATTGGCAACGAGTTCGGTACGGGCCTCTGCGCGCGTCTCTTCAAGCACGCTACGACGCGAAACAACGATATTGCCGCGACGACGATCCATTTTCAGGATCAGGAAAGGCTGCACAATGCTCATCAGCGGGCCGACGTCACGGATCGGACGGATATCAACCTGGCTGCGTGGCAAGAAGGCGGTGGCGCCATCAAGATCGACCGTATAGCCGCCCTTGACGATGTTGAAGATAACGCCGTTGACCTTCTCTTGCTTCTCGAACGCCTGTTCAAGCTTGACCCAGCTCTCTTCGCGGCGCGCTTTGTCGCGCGAGATAACGGCTTCGCCGAGCGCGTTTTCGATACGGTCGAGATAGACTTCGACTTCATCGCCAACACCCGGTGCACCTTCGCGGCCTGGGCCTGTAAATTCACGTAAGGCCACGCGACCTTCGGTCTTCAGACCCAAGTCAACAACGGCCATGTCCTTTTCAATGGCAATGATGATGCCCTTGATGACGGAACCTTCTAGCGAGTCATTCTTGCTGAACGACTCGTCGAGCAACGCGGCGAAATCATCGCGCGATGGATTGTAAGAGTTAACGGATGCCATATTTTCTCCTGAGAGCCCCGGCTAGGGGCAAAGCGCCGACGGGTTAGTGTTAAAGGGGCGTCTTTCGCTATCGACGTCTCGTTAAAAACGAAACCACCGCATCAAAGCGGGTCGGCGCTGAACCGATCTCGAACGACGTAGGATATTATGCTCGTCTTTTTCCGGCGAGCTCAGCTTCAATGAGGCCAAGAGCCATCTGGAAAGCGGCTTCTATACCGAGTTTAGTCGTATCGAGCAAGCGCGCATTATCCGCCATTTTCAAAGGTGCGGCCGCGCGGCTTGAATCGCGTTCATCGCGTTTGCGCACATCGGCCAAAACCGTCTCATATGAAAGATCAGGATTGGTCTTCTGAAGCTCAAGCCAGCGGCGTTTGGCACGTTCTTCAGGACTTGCGGTGACAAAGAGTTTGGCATCGGCATTAGGGCAAATCACAGTACCAATATCGCGGCCATCCAAAACGGCGCCGGGTTTTTGCGCAGCAAATTCACGTTGTCCGTGCAGCAAAGCCTCTCGCACGCCCGGATAAACGGAAATGACAGAGGCCGCTTCTCCGGCTTCTGCACCGCGTAGTCTCGTTTCATCCAAAGCGTGAAAATCAAGCCCTCGCGCTGCCGCAACCGCCGCCGCTTCATCCGAAAGCGCTTTGCCTTGATCAAGCATCGCCCGCGCAACCGCACGGTATAAAAGCCCCGTATCAAGATGGTTCAGGCCATAATGCGCGGCAATCCGCTTGCTCAGCGTGCCTTTGCCCGATGCAGCAGGCCCATCAACGGCAATAATCATGCGTAATAATCGGCGCCAAGGCCGCGCATCAACGTCACAAAACTCGGAAAGCTCGTGGCAATCATACGCTCATCATCCACCGTCATCGGTTTATCGGTGGCCATGCCCATCACGAGAAAGCTCATCGCAATGCGATGGTCGAGATGGGTTGCAACCGTGCCGCCACCAGGTACCGCGCCATTCATGCCCTGCACGATCAAATCATCGCCTTCAATCGCATAGGTCACGCCCGCTTCCGCCAATCCATCGGCGACTGCTTGCAACCGATCGCTCTCTTTCACGCGCAATTCGTTCAAGCCCCGCATCCGCGTTTCGCCTGAAGCAAAGGCGGCCGCAACAGCCAGCACCGGATATTCATCAATCATCGACGGAGCACGTGGCGCAGGCACATCCACACCCTTCAAATTGGAGGCGCGAACGCGAAGATCGGCGACATCCTCACCGCCTTCGTATCGCGGGTTCACAATCTCGATGGAAGCCCCCATTTCGAGCAAAGTCGTTAAAAGTCCGGTCCGCAACGGGTTCATCATCACGCCTTCGATCAGAATATCCGAGCCCGGAACGATCAAAGCCGCCACCATCGGGAAGGCGGCAGAGGACGGATCGCGCGGCACCATGATCGGACGCGGCTTTAATTCGGGCCGACCTTCCAGCTCGATGCGGCGACCATCATGGCCTTCCGGCACCACTTTCACCGTCGCGCCGAAATAGGTCAGCATTTTTTCCGTGTGATCGCGCGTGGCTTCTGTTTCAATCACGGTCGTCCGGCCGGGTGAATTTAGCCCTGCGAGCAAAATTGCCGATTTGATTTGGGCCGAGGCAACAGGCGTTGAATAGGTAATAGGCAACGGATCAGCCGCACCTTTGATCGTAATCGGGCAACGCCCGCCTTCGGCTTGGGATACGACCTGCACGCCCATCTCGACTAAGGGATCGAGAATACGCCGCATCGGGCGTTTGCGCAGCGAGGCATCGCCGTCAAAGGTGGCGGTAATATCATGGCCACCGACCACACCCATCATCAAACGCGAGCCGGTTCCGGCATTGCCGAAATCCAAAACCGCCTCGGGTGAGCGCAAACCGCCAATGCCCACGCCGCGAACGCGCCAATGGCCCTCGCCAAGGCGCTCAATATTCGCCCCCACCGCCCGGCAGGCGGCAGCGGTGCGCAACACATCATCGCCTTCAAGCAGCCCCTCAACCATCGTCTCTCCCACCGAGAGGAGGCCAAAGATCATCGCGCGGTGCGAAATTGATTTATCGCCCGGTAATTTGACGTGTCCGTTCAGCGGTTTTCCCCGCCGCGCGCTGAGGGGTTGGGGCAAACCCGAATGGGAACTCGACATAGGATGATCCTTAATAATCGGGCTTAGGCCAAGAAGGGGCTTGACGCCGCGATCAGACTGAGATGAATACCGCGCACTATCACAGTCGGATCGTTCCGTCATCCTGTCCCTGATTTGTTTTAAAAATACGGATGGATGGAACAACCGGATAAACTTTTTCCGTTCGGCATCTGCCGAACCAGACGTTAAAATGAGGTCTTCCCTTGGCCAAAACCGAACTTGGAACCAAGCGTCAATGCCAGAGCTGCGGCTCTAAATTTTACGATTTGCAGAAGGACCCGATCCTCTGCCCGAAATGCGGTACCGTGTTTCAACCGGCCATTTTGATGGCGCGGGCAGAAATCGTTGCCAAAGCGGTTGACGAGGATGAAGCCGATTCCGGCTCGCTCACAGACGGTCCAGAACTCGTTTCCTTGGACGATGTTGAGGCGGAAGAGTCCGGCAAGGACATTCCGATTGGCGACGTCGATGTTGAAATCGAAGATGATGATATCGCCGATGAAACCTTCCTCGAAGAAGAGGAAGAAGGCGATGACGATGTGGCCGATCTGATCGATGGCGACATTGAGGACGACGAAGAAGTCTAATCTTCGGGTCAGCCCGCGCCTTATTTAAGGCAAAGGGCTTGAGTTGGGCGACGTGGGGGGCTATAGACCCCCGGTCGCAAGCGCCAATGGCGCAGCAAGGCATCGGGTTCCCAAGCCCGGTTTCGTGACAGCAGTGGGGTCATAGCTCAGTTGGGAGAGCGCTTGAATGGCATTCAAGAGGTCGGCGGTTCGATTCCGCCTGGCTCCACCAGTTACTTCTCTTAATGAGCAAAGCGAATTTAGAAAAGGAACTGTCCGGCGTAGCTCAAAGAGCGAAGACGGACCAAAACGGCTAGCAACATTATCGCTTATCATTGTTGCGATCGTCCATCGATACCACATCGGTCATTCTGACGCCCAATGATGCGCCAATGATGATGACTTCGCCTTTTAAAACCAGCGTACCATTCGCGCGGACGTTTAAATGCTCGCCTGCCTGAGTATCGAGCTCGATCACCGATCCGACATTCAGCTTAAGCAAATCCCTGACCGTGAGCATCGCCGAACCAACCTCGACGACGAGTTTAACTTCGATGTTTTCAAGTTGTGTCAGTTTTTCTATTTCAGATGCCGACAACAAGTCATCTGTCACCTTTTCAATGACCATCCGAGAACTCCAATATTTGAAGCAAAACTGCTCCATCGAAGCTTGAATCAGGATGACGACATTGAATGTGCAGTATTATTTTCCGTCGCAAGCGAGTAAATTCGCTCCATATATTATCCGAACTAACGGATTTTTTTATAATGGTGGCTTGTTGACGGGCACATTTTCCAGATGGAAACGAGCTTCATAAAAATTCCTAGTTAAAAAAGGCAGACTTGGTTATTCCCATTTCGGGAATATGATCCAATAAGTGGCAACTTATTAACGCAGTGCGCTTCAGCAAAGGGATAACAACGTCCAACGGGGCTAAGGGTTGCGGGCCTTTCGCCTCGCTATCCATCATTCAGCCCCTTTCCTTGGTTGCGTCCGTAAAGTGCTGTAAATTCTGAGGTGGGCAGCCACCCCTTCGGCTCGGTAAAAGACGGTTCTGAGACGTTTTTCACCGAAGGAGCGA
>Ga0214202_1000021_pt1 | contig 93186 bp, 87 predicted proteins | sample TroBogEpilimnion_9_FD_153040 | JGI IMG/M metagenome (GOLD analysis project Ga0214202, IMG submission 153040) | Freshwater microbial communities from Trout Bog Lake, WI - 03JUN2009 epilimnion | ecosystem: Environmental > Aquatic > Freshwater > Lake > Epilimnion/Euphotic zone | place: Trout Bog...
CCCAAGGCATCCAGCCGCACCGCTTGCCGCGTCCCAAGGATAAGGATCAAGTGTGCGCGCCCAACCTTTGCCACCCCGATCACATTCCTCGTGATTACCGCGCACGAAGATCCAAGGGGCCGAATTGAGAAGCATTTCGGCAGGCGCAAAGAAGTCAGCCCGCCACACGGCCCAGCTGTCTCCATAGGGAGAGCCCGCACAACCATCATTCCCATCGGGGCAGGCGCTTTCGCGATAATGAAAATCGCCGACATGCAAAACCAAATCGGGCTTAAGCTCCGCGCCAATATCCGCACCGATACGGAAGGGCCAAAGCGCCGCGTCATTACACGCTTGGGTTACCTTACCCTTTAACCGGCACCCTGTATCACCGATTACTAAAATCCGATTGGGATGCTCAACAGGCAAGGGAAGCGGTATCTTATCGATGCTGGCTTTCTTTGTTCCTGAAGGAAGCGCAGCCGCGCAAACCGTAATCGGATAATTCTCACCCTTGTTCGAACGAACCTGCATGGGCACCGATGCACCATCAGCAACAAGTGCTGGACATGTCTCAACATCGGTAATGGCCCGTGCCTCTAGTCCCGTTGGAGAATACTGGACCCAATGGAACAGCTCGGACGCCTCGGTCATGCTGCTGCCCATAATCGCAAAGCCTAAACAGGCCATAAGTCCAAAACGCTTCAGCATCATGGCACATCTCCAATCAGGAACGGGATAATGTTGGTTAAGGCTTTAATTTGACACTTTGGTGACAAAGACTAGAGTCGCCGCCCTGTGACGGGATCAAAAAAATGCATCGCCTTTGTCGGAATCATAAGGCGGACGGCTCGATCAGACTGAAACTCGGTATCTCCCGAAACCGAAACCACCACCTCTTCACCGGCAACTAACCCATGCAGAAGCCGGGTCGGCCCCAGCGCCTCTTGAAAGTTTGACGTTACACCAAGCCCTCCCTGCTCAACGGGTTGAGCCTGCTCGGCGCGAAAGCCAAACACGACCGGGCCATCGGGAATATGCAGGCATTGGCTTTGATCAAACGAAAGCGTTTGGCCATCGTTAAACGAAATCTGGCCCATTGCCCGATCCATCTTAGCCTGCAACAGATTAAGCCCCGGCGCACCCACAAATCCCGCAACATAAATCGAAGCTGGGCGATGATAGACATCATCCGGCGTTCCGACTTGTTCAATCACCCCTTTATTCATCACGACAATTCGATCGGCCAATGTCATGGCCTCGACCTGATCATGCGTCACAAAGAGCGAGGTTGTACCGAGGCGTTGGTGCAGTTTGCGGATCTCGATCCGCATCGCAACACGTAAGCGGGCATCGAGATTGGAAAGTGGCTCGTCATAGAGAAAGACATCCGGTTCACGGATCATCGCACGGCCCATCGCCACACGTTGCCTTTGTCCACCAGAGAGTTGCATGGGTTTGCGATGAAGGAATTCTTTTAAACCCAAGAGATCGGCAACGGCGTTAATCCGAGCCATTCGATCCGCTTTGCTTATTCCAGCTACTTTGAGCGCATAACCGATATTTTCGGCGACCGTCATATGGGGATAGAGGGCATAATTTTGAAACACCATGGCGCAGCCACGTTCACGCGGCTCAAGATCGTTGACGACTTTATTACCAATCGTGATTTCGCCTTCTGTAATGGCCTCAAGCCCCGCAATCATACGCAAGAGCGTGGATTTACCACAACCTGAGGGCCCCAAAATAACGACGAATTCGCCCGCATCGACTTCTAGATCAACGCCATGAACGACCCGAGTAGAGCCATAATTTTTCTTAACGTTTTTGAGCGTTATCGCAGCCATGGTTGAAATCCTATTTCTCGGTCGCAATCAGACCGCGCACAAAATAGCGCTGCATGAACGCAACAAGGAGCAGTGGGGGAAGCATAACGATCAAACATCCCGCCATCGCGACATTCCAGTCCGGCGTCCCGCCACCATTTGTTGATACGGTCGGCGCGAGAAGTTTTAATTCGACGACAGCGGTCGTTCCAAATCCGGCGCGGTCAGGGGTAGCAAGAAGTGGCCAAAGATATTGGTTCCACGCATAGAGAAACATAATCGTAAACAGAGCCGCCATATTGGCGCGCGACAGAGGCATCAAAAATTCAACAAGAAAACGAAGAGGCCCTGCCCCATCCATGCGCGCGGCTTCGAGCAATTCATCGGGAACGGTTAAGAAAAACTGGCGGTATAAAAACGTACCCGTTGCCGTTGCGATGAGAGGAAGAATGAGGCCTGTGTAAGAGTTTAGGAGGTTCCATTCCAAGGCGATCTGAACCCCGGAGACGGAATTTATAAAGGCACTTAGCCCGGACGCATCCATGAGGCTCTGAAAGGGCCAGAGGGCATTGGCTGCAACGGCATAGGTCGGCACAATGCGCACCTCAAGCGGCAGCATGAGCGTGATGAAAATAAGCCAGAACACGACGATGCGACCTGGAAATCGGAAATAGACGAGTCCAAAGGCGGTAAGTGCCGACATAACCACTTTGCCAAAGGCGACCCCCAGCGACATAATAAGGCTATTGAACAATCGTCCACCCAGATGCCCCCTCGCCCACGCCGCTTGAATATTTTCAACAAGATGCGATCCCGCAACTAAATGTAATTCTGGCGTGTTGATCTCACGAACGGTTAACGTTGCGCCAACATAAACAAGCCAAAGCGGGAAAAACACCATGAGGGCGCCGATAAACATCACCGCATAGGTCGCTAGATTGAGAAGGGGCGTGCGTTCAATCATCCGCTAACCTCACGAGTAATGCACGCGCCGCTCGATGTAGCGGAACTGGAAAAAAGTCAGAACCATCATGATCAACATTAAAACAATCGATTGAGCGGCAGCACCCGAATAGTCGAGCCCACGAAAGCCATCGAAATAGATTTTATAGACCATTAACTCCGTCGCTTTGGCCGGGCCACCATCGGTCATCACATCCACGATTCCAAAGGAATCTTGAAAACTGTCGGTGATGCTGATGACCAACATGAAAAAGAAGGTCGGCGTAATTAGCGGCAATTGAATATCAAAAATACGCCGCAATACGCCTGCGCCATCCAATGCACTCGCCTCGATAACCGAGCGGGGAATGGCCTGCAAAGCAGCGAGAAAGAAAATAAAGCAATAGGCAGCATATTTCCACGAATAGCAGATGATGATCATCGCCATCGCGTGATAACCATTTTGCGCCGGATTCCAGAACTCATGGTTGGATTTCACAAGGGCTGAAAAAATGCCGGCCTCCGGCGCGAAGATAAAGCGGAAGGCCAACGCTGCGGCCGGCGCAACGACGGCGTAGGGCCAGACAAAAATTGTCCGAAAGGCCTGATAACCCTTTAATCCACGATCACATGCAACCGCCAGCAGCAATCCAAAAACCATCGACAAGGTAGCTGTCGAGGCTGCGAACACAAGGCTACGGAAAATAGAACCCCAATAGGCGCGATCCGCAAAGACTTGTCTAAAATTGTCAAACCCTACCCACTCATTGCCGCCGCCCCAGGGCCTTTCAAGCGTAAAGGCCCAATACATGGCCGCCCCTGTCGGCCAATAGAAAAAGGTAAAGACCAATAGAACTTGCGGCAAAATAAAAAGAACACCGAGCCAGCCCATAGAAAAGGTCGCGCGTTTTTCCATGCTCATGTGTCCTCAAATCCGGCGGTGCAAAAGAACTAAAAAGAAAAGGGCGCACTCCTATTGGAACGCGCCCCTTTTTTATTTTAGATCAAGGTAGCATTTTGCCGGCATAGGTCTTCTCAAACTTACGGAGAACCGCGTTCGACCGATCAACAGCGGAGTTAATCCCATCCTCAACCGAGACTTTATTGGCGAAGATGTCCGTCAGTGCGTCGCGCATTTCCTTGCGGATTTGCACGAAGCCACCGAGGCGGATGCCGCGGGTGTTTTCATTGACCGGCGAGGCATTCAGAGATGCAATGGCCAGCTCGCGGCCTTTATAGGGGGCCTTGTCATAAAAGCCTTGGGTTTTCATGAACTCAAAGCCCGACTTTGTAACAGGGATATAGCCCGTATTGGTGGACCAAAAGAGCGCCGATTCGGGTTGAGCGATGAAGTTAAAAAACGCCGCCGCGCCTTTATACTCGGCATCGGTTTTGCCCTGTAATGCCCAGAGCGAAGCGCCGCCAACGAGCGAGTTGTGACGCTCAACGCCAGCCAAGGTCGGCAACATCGCAACGTCCCACTGCATGTCTGGCTTTTGCGTCTTTCCAACGGTGCCGTGATCGGCGATCGACGAAAGCATGACTTGGCAATCGCCATTGGCAAAGGCCTGAACGATGGTTGCACCGGTATCGGGTGTCTTAATCTTCACGAGACCATCATCATAGGCTTTTTTGAGGCTCTTAATGACGTCAACAAATTGACCTTTGTTGACAATAAATTCAGCGTCCAAGCCTTGGTAACCATTCCCCTTGGTGGCAACCGGAATGTTATTGATCGCGGAGAACTGTTCCATGATCGGCCAGGTGTCATAGTTCCACGCCATTGGGCATTCATAGCCCGCCGCTTTGAGTACCTTGAGCGAATCAAAGGTTTCTTCCCACGTCTTTGGTGCTTCGGTCTTGCCGATCTTAGCAAAGGCGTCTTTGTTCCAATACATCATCGCGGTCGAGGAGTTGAACGGGAATGAGTTGAGTTCGCCCTTCGAGTTGGCATAATAGTTCGAAATCGCAGGGATATAATCGTCCCAATTGATCTTGTAACCATTGTCGGCCATTAATTTACGGGCCGGTACATACGCTTCCGAGAGTAAAAGATCGAGCGTACCGGCGTCAAAGATTTGAACGATTGTCGGGTTTTTCTTAGCGCGATAGGCGGCAATCGCATTTTGAAGCGCGTTGTCATAGGAGCCCTGCGAGGTGCAGATGATTTCGTAGTCGCTTTGCGACTCGTTGAAGCGCTTGCAAACTTGATCGACAACGCCGCCGAGATCGCCCGTCAGGCCATGCCACATTTCAAATTTAACCCGCTCTGCGGCTTGCGCCGTAACTGAGAACAGCAGGGCAGCGACGCTCATTAAAAATTTGGATTTCATAAGGGAGCTCCATCGAAACAAGGGTTCAATCGTTCGAGCTTGCCTGTCTAACGATGCTCCATGACACTCTGTCGAATAAGCGATGACACTTTTGTTACGAACCAGGGGGATCGAATAGCCCACGTCGATGTCATCGTGTCGTCGTGAAAAGACGGCATGGGTTCGGGCGATTGAGGTGAGTAAACGGATCTGAATATGATGAAGCGTGTCGTCGATGCCGTCGTTGAAAAATTTGACCCGCTTCTTGCTGACGTTATAGAACGCGCCCAATCCGGATCCGCTAGCCGCGAGCGGCATGATGCGTGTCTGGATGCGATTCCCGCCTTCTCCGCTGTTGAACAAATGCAACCTAAGGGTGCATCGAATAGCCGCCGTGCCAATGGACGGGTCGTCGTTTTTTCGTGGAATGCAGAACGCCTGAAATATGATTTGCCGTCACGGGCACTGGTAGGTGCCGTTGCACCCGATCTTGTCCTACTCACGGAAGTTGACATCGGTATGGCACGTTCCGGCAACCGCCATACGGCCTATGATTTGGCGATGCCAATCGGTGCCGGCTATGTCTATGCGCTTGAATTCGCCGAGCTTGGTTTGGGCGACAGCCGAGAGATGCAATGGCATAAAGACGATATCAACACCTATGGATATCATGGCAACGCCATCGTATCCGTCCACCCGCTTTATGAACCTTTTATTGTTCGTTTGGATGATGGGGCCCATTGGTTTTTAGGACTTGATGCGGCTGATCAAAGACGAATTGGATTTAGGAACGCAGTCGGCGCCCGTATGGGTGAGGGTGATACGGCAATATGGTGCGTTTCGGCTCATTTTGAAAACCGGGCAACCCCTGAAATGCGCGCAGAGCAAGCCAGACGATTAATAACGGCGCTGAACGAACGAGTGGGTAGCCAGCCTGTTGTAATCGGCGGCGATTTCAATACAAGCGCTTTACCCACTGACCCGGCAGAATTGGTTCGTATTTTTAGCGATCCCTCGCCTCTTGAACCGATGTTTGCCGTGTTCCGCCAGGCTGGTTTTGAATGGCAATCGTCTAATCTGCCCGAACCCTCTTGTCGGACCCGTCCTGATGGAACGCCGGTCGGGCCGTTTACCAAAATCGATTGGTTTTTTACCCGCGGACTTGATGCCTTCGATCCTGCTACGCTTCCGGCGGTTGACGCCGAGGGTCAGGCCATCTCGGATCACGAGGCGCTTCGTGTTACCATTGTTAATGCGGGTAAAAAATAATCCATACGAGAGCGCGTAGAAATAAATCGCTTGATGACTAAAGGAGACTACAATGTCAGCAGCAAAATCTTCACTTCCGGTTCTGGGTGCAGCGCTTAACATTGATGGTCTGAGGATTCACAAAGACTGGATCATCGAAATGCAGCGGGACCTTGAGCTGCAAGATTTTATTTGGGCTGACCGACTCAATGGCGATTGGAAGATCATTGCCGATGACATCAAGAAAATGCTGAAGAAGCATAAAGGCCGTATGGGTATTCATGGCCCGTTTTGGGGACTAACGCTCGATAATATGGACCCGGAAGTTCGGGCCATCGTCACGAAACGTATGTTGCAGGGCATCGATGTATGCGACTATCTCGGTGCGACCCATATGGTAATCCACTCGCCTTACACGACATGGGATCACTATAATCTGGATTATACGCCGGGCAGCCGTTCGGAAATGATCGAACGCGTGCATGAAACACTTCAACCCGTTGTTCGACGGGCCGAAGAGATTGGTTGCGTTTTGGTTATTGAGAATATCGAAGATGTTGATCCCCATGCCCGGGTTGAATTGGCGAAATCCTTTAACAGCGAGGCCGTTAGAGTTTCGCTCGATACGGGGCACGCTAATTATGCTTTTGGCTCGACCCATGGCCAGCCCGTTGATTATTACGTGCGTGCTGCCGGCGATATGCTCGCCCATGTGCATCTGCATGACACCGATGGCCATGCGGATCGCCACTGGGCGCCGGGTGAAGGCAATATCGCTTGGATGGAGGTATTTCGTGCGCTTTCACACCTCACATCGAAACCACGCCTTATTCTGGAATTAAGGGACAAATCGCGCTTACGGGCCGGTGCTGATTATCTGATCGGTCTTGGTGTAGCCCTTTAATCAACGGCACCCTTTGCGCCTTCCATTTGTTTGACCAACGTGACACATCCGAGTGTAAGGCCGTCGATATTGGCTCATCGTGATAGGCCCATCACTCGGACTACGGCCTAGCTAGATCCAAATATTTCCTGAATTCATTTATCCTCATGTAATCCAATTGGGCGCTTCATCCGTCTAATGGGCAATTGCGTTGCATTCCCGGTTTGGCCGCGTTCAATTCAGCCGCCCGGCTTTAATTGCTTTCATAAAAATCATAATTCGGGGAAATCGCCATGAATCGCACCTACCGTGAATCCTTTTTGCCGCCGTCACGCCTTTTATTGGGTCCCGGCCCGTCTCCAGTCGCTTCCGAAGTCCTAACCGCTATGGCCGGACAAACCATCGGACACCTTGATCCGTCTTTCATCGGCTTGATGTCGGAAATCAAAACGATGCTCCAAATGGCCTTTGCGACAACCAATGAGGTCACTTTTGCCGTAGCTGGCCCGGGTAGCCTTGGAATGGATGCGTGCCTGCTGAATTTAATTGAACCTGGCGATAAAATTCTGATTGCGCGCAATGGCGTATTTGGCACCCGCATGTGTGAAGTAGCCTTACGTGGTGGTGCGCATGTCATCCCGCTTGATTTTGTGTGGGGTACGCCGGTTGATCCTCAAACCATCGACGAAGCCTTAGATCAACATAAAGACATCAAATTTGTAGGCTTTGTTCACGCTGAAACGTCAACCGGTGTTCAATCGGACGCGAAAGCCATTGCGGAGATTGCCCACAAGCATGGCGCATTGACCATTATGGATGCTGTCACATCGTTGGCGGGCATCCCGATCAAGCTCGATGAATGGGGTATCGATGCGGTCTATTCAGGCAGCCAAAAATGTCTGAGCTGCCCGCCCGGCCTATCGCCTGTCTCGTTTAGTCCGCGCGCTGTCGAGCATGTTAAGCAGCGTAAAACGCCGGTTCTCTCCTGGTTTTTGGATATTACCCAAGTGATGGCCTATTGGGGTGGCGACAAAGGCCGCGCCTATCACCACACCGCGCCCGTCAACAGCCTTTATGCGCTGCATGAATCCCTACGCAGGCTGCATTTAGAAGGACTTGATGCCTCTTATGCACGGCATCGAGCAGCGCATCTGCATTTGCTCCATGGGTTGAAGTCACTTGGGCTTGAACCTTTGGTCGATGAGCCTCACCGGTTACCCCAATTAAACGCCATCAAAATTCCAGCAAATGTTAATGATGCTCAGGTGAGAGCCTCCCTGCTCAATGATTTTAACATTGAGATCGGCGCTGGCCTTGGTCCGCTTGCGGGTAAAATATGGCGTGTCGGCTTGATGGGTGAAGGAGCAAGAACGGAGAATGTTGATCGCTTGCTTCAGGCACTCGAAACGATCCTGAGCGGCAAGGCTAAAGAGGCGCTGCCTTTAGCAAGCTGACACTCTATCAAACCATGCTCGCGATTTTAACCATCCGCACTAGGCGATACCAATGAGAGGCTATTAAACCATGAAAACTCAAATTGTTGTCGTCGGTGGTGGTGCCGGTGGATTGGAATTGGTTCGGCGTCTCGGCGATAAATTTGGGCGCGAGCACTATGATATTATTCTCGTCGAGCGCAACCAAACGCATATTTGGAAGCCCTTATTGCATGAAGTAGCAGCCGGATCCCTTGATGCCAATCTCGATGAAGTGGGCTATCGGAGCCACGGGCATCGATGGGGCTATCGCTTTTTTTATGGCAGCTTAGAGACGATTGATCGCGCCAATCGACAAGTGGTTATCGCACCCATTTCGGATGAGGCGGGAAAAGAAATTATTGCCCGACACCGCATCCGTTACGATTATCTTGTCCTGGCTTTTGGTGCGGTGTCCAATGATTTCGGCACGCCGGGCGTTAAAGAGCATTGTCTGTTTCTTGAGGACCGCACGCAAGCCGATCGGTTCCGCACCAAATTGCTGAATCATTGCTTGCGTGTGTCGCGTACCTTAAGCGTTGACCCGACTTCAAATGCCACCGTCGATATTGCCATTGTGGGCGGCGGCGCAACGGGTGTGGAGCTAGCGGCCGAATTATACAATTCCGCCTCGGCCTTACGCCATTATGGTCTGGAAGTGTTCGATGAAAGCCGTTTGCGGGTTACGCTTATCGAAGCAGGTCCGCGTATTTTACCGGCCTTGCCGGAAAAACTAGCAGCATCAGCAAGGTCCGAATTGGAAGCGCTCGGTGTGGATGTTCAGACCAATACGCAAGTCACCCGCGCGGAAGAGGGTCAACTTGTTACACGTTCCGGTGACGTGGTGAAAGCCGATCTGATTTTGTGGGCAGCCGGTGTGCGTGGCCCGGCGATTGCTGGCGGGCTTGATGGTTTGGAGATGACACCCAACAATCAAATCAAGGTGCGGCAAACTCTGCAAACCACGGTGGATGATCATGTCTTTGCCATGGGCGATTGTTGCAATTGCATCATGCCGGAAACCGGCAGACCCGTTCCGCCGCGCGCGCAATCGGCGGCGCAAATGTCGAAAACCGTATTTCGGAATCTCGTCGGTTTAATCGAAAAGAAACCGCTTGAGGATTTCGTCTATCAAGACCGTGGCTCACTGATCTCGCTAAGCCGGTTTTCAACGGTTGGTAGCTTGATGGGCAATCTTGTCGGCGGCCGTATGGCGATTGAAGGATATATAGCGCGCGTGGCCTATATATCTCTCTACCGCATGCATCTCATTGGCATTCATGGCTGGTTTAAAGGTGTGCTTCTGATCGTAATCGGCCATGTTAATCAGGTCGTGCGTCCGAAGCTGAAATTGCATTGAGTACAGCGATTAAATAAACGCATCGCGTGCTGCTTCGCGCATCGCGATGCAATAATCTTTCGCAAATTGTTCGCAGAGCTCAGCCACACTCAGCACTTCTGAGATGGCGCCTACCCCTTGGCCTGCGGACCAGATTGTTTTCCAAACTTTCGCTTCCGATCCCATATCGAGCTTGCCATGGGGCGGAAGGTCATCGGGATCTAGCCCCGCAGCCTTGATGCTTTCACGCATGAAATTGGCATTCACACCCGATATATTGGGTGTGTAGATGATATCGGCAGCGCGTGAATCGAGGATCATCTGTTGGTAGGCTTTCTCAACCAACGCCTCTTTGGTCGCAAGAAAACGCGTGCCGAGATAGGCTAAATCGGCGCCTATCAACCGCGCGGCGGCGATATCGCGACCGGTGCTGAGCGAACCCGATAAAATCACCGTACCCGAGAAAGCCGATTTCACTTCGTGAAGAAGCGCGAATGGATTGAGATTGCCCGCGTGCCCGCCGGCACCCGCGCATACCGCAATCAAACCATCAACGCCCGCCTCGCCTGCCTTCTCCGCGTGGCGGCGGCTGATAATGTCATGAAAGACCAAACCGCCATAGGAATGGACGGCATCAACCACATCGCGGACCGCGCCCAGCGATGTAATGACAATCGGCACCCGATGTTTGACTACGCAATCGAGATCGTGAGCTAGGCGCGTATTGGTTTTATGGACGATCAGATTGACGCCGAAGGGGGCCGCCTTTGGCTCGGCCGATAAACGTTCCTCGATCTCGTCAAGCCATTCTTCGAAACCTTCGGTTGTGCGCTGATTAAGCGCGGGAAAGGTGCCAACCATTCCCGCTCGGCAGGTTTCAACGACGAGATCAGGACCAGAGGCCAAGAACAAAGGCGCGGCAATAGCGGGAATGCGCAGTTTATTCTGCAACGCGTTTGGGATTGCCATCAACAGCCTCTTTCAATGTCGCCTTCGGTAAAAGATGGGGCGGCAAAAATGCCGCCCCTGTCAAGACAAGACGCGTTGAGCGATGCCGATATAGATGGGAATTCCAACCAAAATATTGATCGGAAACGTGATCCCCAACGATAGACCAAAATAGAGCGAGGCATTGGCTTCCGGCAAAGCGAAGCGAAGCGCCGCGGGCACCGCGATGTAAGACGCGCTGGCGGCTAGAACCATCAGCAATCCGGCATCCCCTGCTGACAACCGGAAAATCGCCGACAGCGCAAGCGCCAGAAGGGCGTGCATGACGGGGCCGATCACCGCGTAAGCCAATAGCCAGGGCGACAGCGTCCGGAGCGAGGGAAAATTACGGGCCGTCATCAAGCCCATATCGAGGAGGAAGAGCGCGAGCATGCCTTTGAAGAGATCACCCGAGAAGGGTTGCATCGCGGCTTTGCCAACATCGCCTGAAAAGATACCGACAACAACCGAACCCATCAGCAAAATTTGCGCGCCATCGGTGAGCGATTCTTTTAGAATATGGAAAGGCGATGACGTCTTCGTTGTGCCCGATTGTGCCTTGCGGAGCTGATTGGCAAAGAGAATGGCCATGACAATCGCAGGCGATTCCATGAAAGCCATGGCGGCGGCCATATGGCCGCCAAAGGCGATGCCCTGATCATCAAGATAACGGGTAGCGGTGATGAAGGTAACAGCGCTCACCGACCCGTAAGTGGCGGCAATGGCTGCGGCATCGAAGCCGCTAACGACCCGCCTTAACAGCAAATACCCGATGGTTGGAACCATAACTGCCAGGGACAGAGCGACGACCAACCCGCTGACCACAGTTGCGGTCAGGCCCGAATGGGCCAGTTCAAAGCCGCCTCTGAGCCCCAGCGACATCAGAAGGTAAAGCGCCAAAAACCTTGAAATGGGCTGCGGGATTTCGAGATTTGACTTAACGGCCCCGGCGAAGACACCGAAAATGAAGAACAGAATGGCGGGATCCATGAAATTAGACATTGCAGATACTCCTTTGTTTCAAAAGAGCGCCTAGCAGATCCGATGCATCGATAAAAATTGATTTTATAATCAATAATGATAGATATTTATCTATGAATGCAACATTTCGACAATTGCGCCTCTTTCTTGCGCTGGCCGATGAGGGCAGCATGACGCGGGCGGCCCGGCGCTGCAACGTGACCCAGCCAACGGCGTCCATGCAGTTGCGCGAATTATCGCTATCGATCGGATTGCCGCTCTATGAGGTGATCGGGAAAAAAATCTATCTCACCGATATCGGCCAGGAATTGGCCCGATCCTCGCGCGCGATGATGGGGGAATGGAACGCCTTTATCCAAACGGTTGATCGCGCCAAAGGCCTTTCACGCGGTGAGTTGCGGGTGGCCGTGGTGAGCACGGCAAAATATTTTATTCCCCGCATGCTCGGCCGCTTTTTCCAAACCTATCCCGATATCGATATCAAACTCGATGTGTTTAACCGCGATGGCGTCATCCAGTTGTTGCGCGACAATCGAGTCGATATCGCCATTATGTCAGTGCCGCCATCTGATCTTGATGTCGAAAGCGAAATGTTTCTTCACAATCCGCTGGTCGTTATTGCGCCGAAAACCCATCCGTTTGCGAAGCGGAAAAGCGTTCCTTTATCGCTCTTTGCGCAAGAAGCATTGATCCTGCGGGAGCAAGGGTCCGGCACCCGTAGGATGGCGGAGAAATTCTTTCAATCGCATGCCATCAATCCCCGTATTCGCTTAAGCCTAGGCTCCAATGAAGCCATTAAAGAAGCGGTCGCGGGGGGCTTAGGCTGCGCCATTCTTTCCCACCACGCCATCGGGACTATGGCACCGGACGCATCCTTCGCGCTTCTTCCCGTCGAAGGATTCCCGATCCAATCGCACTGGTTCACGGTGACGGTACGGGGTAAAAAATTAAGCCCCATCGCGACCGTTTTTCTCGCCTATCTCAGAGAAACGTCTCTCGCCCTTGCCGAAAATATGAAACAAACCGATTTGTTGGAACCATCCTCATCGGCTTGATCGCGATGTCTAAAAGCCGCCATGCGATGGCGCAAACAAGATATCGCAAACGGTCGATAGCCAAGATTTGCCTATCATGAGCAAGTATCTGACGGAATTCGGCTAGATTTAGCCACTTCCTTCCGGCAAAACAGGACAGACACTTCAAGCCTAAGCTTGATCAAGATGGGAGCAGAAAATGGCGGTTAAGACGGATATTGAAATTGCACGCGAAGCCAAGAAAAAGCCAATCATGGAGATTGGTGCCAAGCTTGGCATCCCCGCAGAAGACCTTCTCCCCTATGGTCATGACAAAGCAAAAGTCAGCCAGAGCTTTTTGAAGTCGCTCGAGAGCCGCAAAGACGGCAAGCTGATCCTCGTCACCGCTATTAACCCGACGCCTGCGGGCGAAGGTAAGACGACGACCACGGTCGGCTTGGGCGATGGCCTCAACCGCATCGGCAAAAAGGCAATTGTCTGTATCCGCGAAGCCTCGCTCGGCCCGAATTTCGGCATGAAGGGTGGTGCTGCTGGTGGCGGTTACGCGCAAGTTGTCCCGATGGAAGAAATGAACCTGCATTTCACGGGCGATTTCCACGCCATTACCTCGGCGCATAATCTTTTGTCGGCCATGATCGACAACCACATCTATTGGGGCAACGAGCTCGGCATCGACGAGCGCCGCGTGGTGTGGCGCCGCGTGATGGACATGAACGACCGCGCGCTGCGCGATATTGTCGTGTCGCTCGGCGGCGTGTCGAACGGCTTCCCGCGCCAGACGGGCTTTGACATTACGGTTGCCTCCGAAGTGATGGCCATTCTCTGCCTGTCAAAGGATCTGATGGATCTGCAGAAGCGCTTGGGCGATATTGTGGTGGCCTATCGCCGCGACAAGACACCCGTCTATTGCCGCGACATCAAGGCCGACAGCGCCATGGCCGTTCTATTGAAGGACGCGATGCAGCCGAACCTCGTACAGACGCTCGAGAACAATCCTGCTTTCGTGCATGGCGGCCCGTTCGCCAATATCGCGCATGGCTGCAACTCGGTGATCGCAACGACCGCCGCGTTGAAGCTCGGCGATTATGTCGTGACCGAAGCAGGCTTCGGTGCGGATCTTGGCGCTGAAAAGTTCTTCGACATCAAGTGCCGCAAAGCGGGCTTGAAGCCATCGGCCGCTGTGATTGTCGCCACCGTTCGCGCTATGAAGATGAATGGCGGCGTGGCCAAGGCCGATCTCGGTGCCGAGAATGTCGAAGCCGTCAAAAAGGGCTGCGCCAATTTGGGTCGCCACATCGCCAATACCAAGGGCTTCGGCGTGCCGGTTGTGGTAGCCATCAACCATTTCTTCTCGGATACGGATGCTGAAATCCAAGCCGTGAAGGATTATGTCGCGAGCCAAGGTTCAGAAGCAATCTTGTGCAAGCATTGGGCGCATGGTTCTGCTGGCATCGAAGAATTGGCGCATAAGGTTGTATCCCTCGCTGAATCGGGCGCGGCCAATTTCGCTCCACTTTATCCGGACGAAATGCCTTTGTTCCAGAAGATCGAAACCATTGCCAAGCGCATCTATCATGCGGACGAAGTGCTGGCCGATAAATCAATCCGCGATCAGCTAAAAGTGTGGGAAGCAGCGGGTTACGGCCATTTGCCGGTCTGCATGGCGAAGACGCAATATTCCTTCACGACCGATCCGAATGTGCGCGGCGCACCCACCGGCCACTCGGTGCCTGTGCGCGAAGTAAGGCTTTCAGCCGGCGCGGGCTTCATCGTCGCCATCTGCGGCGAGATCATGACCATGCCGGGCCTACCACGCGTGCCTTCCGCCGAAGTCATTCGGTTGAACGATGCAGGTGAGGTTGAAGGACTGTTCTGAGCAACTGCTTTCGTCATTGCGAGCGAACGCGAAGCAACCCAGTTGATGATGAAAGAAAAAGCGCAGTGGCAACACCGCGCTTTTTTTCATTCTGTTAGCTGGGTTGCTTCGCGTTCGTCACTCAAAACGATTCACGGGATCGTTTTGTTCGCTTCGCGAAGCGCTCCTCACCTCGCAATGACGGATGGGTTATTTCGTCACTCGCTATCGCGCAGCAGCATCCGCCACAGTACGAATAGCCGTGATGTTTGACGCATAAGCCGATGGCCCGCCCTTAAACACGGCTGAGCCTGCGACAAGCACATCGGCACCCGCAGCTGTCAGCAATGGTGCTGTTTCAGGTGTCACGCCGCCATCAATCTCAATCCTAATATCGCGCGTGCCGATCATCTTCTTCACCCGCGCGACTTTCTCGATGACCGAGGGAATAAAGGCCTGCCCGCCAAAGCCCGGATTGACCGTCATCAGCAACACGAGATCAAGCCGATCGAGCACATATTCAATGACGCTTTCATGCGTTGAGGGATTAAGCGACACGCCTGCATTCTTACCCAAAGCGCGGATGGTTTGCAGCGAGCGGTCGAGATGCGGTCCCGCTTCGGCATGAACGGTAATGTAATCACATCCGGCATCCGCGAAGGCTGAGAGATAGGGATCAGCGGGGGCGATCATCAGATGGCAATCGAAAATCTTGTCCGTGCGGTTGCGGATGGCTTTGATCACGGGCGGGCCGAAAGTGATGTTCGGCACGAAATGGCCGTCCATCACATCGAGATGGATCCAATCCGCGCCCGCTTGAACAACGGCTTCAACCTCGTCGCCGAGTTTCGAGAAATCAGCGGAGAGAACCGAGGGAGCAATCAGGGTGCGAGACATGGGAACCACTCTTTCGACAGGGAATGAACCAAAGATGCCGTGTATAGAAAGTGTGTTTGCCCGCTTCAGGCGATACGGGTCAAGTATGCGACCTCAAGATGAAGCGCATATCCCGTGGTCTTTTAGGCTACCATCCGAGCGAAGTCGCGATTTTCACCGTTACAGCGCTGACAAAGCCGGTCACCACGCCACCCCACGCCATATCAATTAAGGCGATCTTGGTGGTGAAGCCCTTCATGACGGCGAGATTGGTCAAATCATAGGTGCCATAGGCCACAAGCCCAAATAAAATACCAACGAGCAAAGCGCGCAGAACGGATTGCGCCTCAAGGGCGGGTATGATGATGATGAGCACGACGCCCACGCTATAAAGCCCGTAAAAGGCAAGCGCCGCAGGAAGATTGGGCGTATCCAGCAAAAGTTCGCCGATTTCTTGCATGTAAAAGCCACGGCCTAGCCACATCAGCCAAACCATATCGACCGCGATCATGAGTGTTGCGGCAATTGCCCATATCCCGAGCCAAACCAACATTGTCCGCTTTTCCTGTTGCATGGACTTTATACGCGGCTCCATGGCTTCAGGATCATGCCGTCACGCGGCAGCACTTTCACGGACGCCTTCTAAAATATCCTCGAGGTCTTCGCTGGCGTTTTTGAGCGCCTCAAGCGTCGCGTCATCCGGGTTCCAATAATTCCGGCGATGCGCTTCGAGCAAACGATTGGCCATATTGGCGGATGCCGTCGGGTTAAGGGCGGCTAACCGCTCGCGCATTTCCGGATCAAGCATAAAGGTTTGGGTGAGTTGCTGATAAACCCATGGCTGCACTTCACCTGTGGTCGCTGACCAGCCAACCGTATTGGCGATGTGTTCTTCAATCTGCCGAACGCCCTCATAGCCATGGCTTAACATGCCATCATACCATTTCGGGTTAAGCATGCGGGTGCGGGTTTCAAGCGATACTTGTTCCGACAAGGTGCGCACCACACCATCGCCACGCGTTTGATCGCTGATATAGACAGCCGCCGTCTCGCCGCCTTTTGCACGACGCACCGCGCGGCTGATGCCGCCCAACGTATCGAAATAATGATCAACCGTCGTGACACCCAACTCAACCGAATCGAGATTCTGATAGGCAAAATCAACCTTCGATAAAATGCCATTCAGTAAGGCTGTTTGCTGGGTGGGCCTACCATTCACGCCATACGCAAAACTCTTTCGGCGGGTATAGGTTTCAGCCAGCTCGTCTTCCTCATCCCAGCGGCTGTTTTCAACCAGATGATTGACGTTGGAGCCATAAGCGCCATCGGCATTGCCAAAGACGCGCAGGCTGGCCGTTTCCATATCGCAGCCATGCTCGGCCTGATGGGCGAGCGCGTGTTTGCGAATAAAGTTTTGCTCCAAGGGCTCATCGGCAATAGCGGCAAAATAAGCGGCCTCCGCCAAGAGTTTGATTTGCAGCGGCAAGAGATCGCGGAAGATGCCCGATAACGTGCACATCACATCGATGCGAGGACGGCCCAATTGAGCGAGCGGGGTTAGCTGTGCACCCACCAAACGACCATAGCCATCAAACCGAGGCTCTGCGCCCATAAGCGCCAGCGCTTGGGCAATAGGGGCGCCTTCATTTTTCAAATTATCCGTACCCCATAAGACGATGGCCACCGTTTCAGGCATGTTCTGCGTATCGTCGATGTGACGGGCCAATATTTTCTCGGCCTGCCGTGCGCCATCCTTCATGGCGTAAGCGCTTGGTAACCGGAAAGGATCGTGCCCGTGCAGGTTACGGCCTGTCGGCATCACCGCCGGATTGTGCAACACATCGCCACCCGGAGCGGGGCGGATAAAGCGCGCATCAAGCGCCCTCATCATGGCAGGTATTTCATGATCATCCGACAGCCAATGATTGGTATCTGATAAGGTTTTCAGCGCTTCCAATTGCGTCGCGTGGTGCGCCTGATCGAGCTGGCCCGACAACGACTCTGGCGATGCTCCTTTGGCAATCGCTTCAACAATTGAACGTTCGAAGCGAACCCCGTGCGAGGCATCGGCTACGGCTTCCAGCATTTCAACGCGCTGCTCGGGTGATAAAGGTTCACCGACGACATGCAGCCCATGCGGAATAAGCGTATATTCAAGTTCGAGAATAGCTTTACCGAGTTCATCGATTTTACCGCCTGCCTCGCTGCCCCATACAGGCTCGGCGGATGCCAAATCGACAAGGACCGCTTGGCTTTGCACAAGCGCAATCAAATCCTGATCGGGCTCCGCGCCATCGGCCAAGACCGTGCGATAGCTTTCAATCGATCCTTTAAGATCAAGCAGACCGCGATAAAGGCCCGAATGGGCAATCGGCGGCGTCATATAGCTGATCAAGGTAGCCGCGCTACGGCGCTTTGCAATCGCACCTTCGGACGGGTTATTCGCCGCATAAAGATAAAAATTCGGGAGATCCCCGATCATGCGGTCCGGCCAATCTTTAGCCGTCAGCCCCGTCTGCTTACCGGGCATAAATTCGAGCGCGCCATGGGTACCGAAATGAAGCGCCGCATTGGCACCGAAATCCTCGCGCAGCCAGCGATAAAACGCTGAAAAGGCATGGGTTGGCGAAAACCCCTTTTCGAACAAGAGGCGCATCGGATCGCCTTCATAGCCGAAGGCGGGTTGAATGCCGATAAAGACATTGCCGAGCTCAAGACCGAGCACAAAAATCGACCCGCCATCGCTTTGTTGCTTACCGGGGGCCGGGCCCCATTGCGCTTCGATTTCGGACAACCAACGCTCCCGCCGAACATGGTTATCAACGGGGATACGAAATTGCACATTCGCATCCGCGCCATACCGTTCGCGGTTACCATTGACGACAGCTTCGCGTAACACTTCCGGCGAGGCAGGAACCTCAACCGTGTAACCCTCGGCCTTCATCGCCAGAAGCGTTTTATGAAGCGACTCGAAAACGGAGAGATAGGCAGCCGTTCCCGTATTGCCGGCATTGGGCGGGAAGTTGAAAATGACGAGAGCGATTTTTCGCTCCGCAATCGGCGTTTGCCGCAGCGATACCAGACGGTCAACGCGAGCGGCCAACATTTCCGTGCGCTCGATGCAACTTTGCATGTTGCGTTCATTGTCGCCTGCGGGAAACACGCAGCCGCGATGGCAGCCTTTGCATGCAAGGCCCGAATTATCCGACCGTCCACCAAAAACGATAGGGCCGGTTGCGCCATCCAATTCCGGAATAGCCACCATGATGGTCGATTCAACAGGCAGCAAACCACGATCAGAAGCGCCCCATTGTTCAAGCGTTTGAATTTCGGCCGGATGCGCAGCGATATAGGGCACATCAAGTTTCGCCAACAGATCATCGGCAGCTTGCGCGTCATTATAGGCGGGGCCACCGACGAGCGAGAAGCCTGTAAGCGAGACAACAGCATCAACCGTTGATCGGCCATCTTTCATAAAATAGGTTTCAACGGCGGGGCGATTATCAAGGCCCGAAGCAAAGGCCAAGATCACATTCAATCCGCGTGCCTCAAGCGCCTCGATCACGCCGTCATAATGCTTGCTGTTGCCCGCCAGCATATAGGACCGAAGGCCCAGAAGACCAACCGTTCCGCGACGCCCGGCAACGCGCGGCAATTTGCTCGCGTCCGTTCCCATGCGGCCAGCCATTTTGGGATGATAGATGCCCGTCTCTGGATATTCGATCGGCGGGTTGACTTTGACCCGTCCACGCAAGGCTTTACGGGGCCCTGCGGCATAGCGATCAATGATCATGCGCACGAGATTGGCGATGTTATCATCCGATCCGGCGAGCCAATATTGCAGCGCCAGAAAATAGGTCCGTACATCTTGCGCGGTGCCGGGAATGAAGCGCAAAATCTGCGGCAGACGCTTCAACATTTTCATTTGTTGCGCGCCAGCCGATGCCGGCTTGTCCTTCGAGCCGCCCCGCAGCCTTTTGAGCAGACCCGCAATGCCGCCTGGCTCGCCATCCATTTTGAAATGGCCCATGCGGGTCATTTTCATCACATCGCCGGCGGATAGAAGGCACACCATCGCGTCAGCCGAATCGCGCCGTGCGATCAATTCATTGATGACGGGCTTGAAATGATCTTCCATGAACAGCATGGCGGCCACAACGATATCGGCCGATAGAATATCGGCGCGACACCGTTCGAGTTTCTCTGGTCGATCAATCCATTCGGAAGCGCCATGAAGGGTGAGCGTTAAACCCGGATAATCACGGCGCAGACTTTGAAACGCACGCATGGCAGCGCTCGCCATGTTGGTGTCCATGGATACAATAACCATCTTTATCGGAATGGTTATGTCTGACACTTTAGCGTTTCCCATACTCTTCGCCTTTATTGCGTCGATCGCGTGTGATCAACGCCCAGTGAATTGAGCTTCTTATGCAACCGCCCGATTAAGAGCGCAGTGCGACCATAGTTCTGATAGTGCGCCGACGAGATGATCGATATCGGCGTCCGAATGAAGCGGCGTTGGTGTGATGCGTAACCGTTCCGTTCCTCGCGGCACGGTTGGATAATTGATTGGCTGAATATAGATGCCGTAGCGGTCCATCAGAAGATCGCTGATCCATTTGCATTTCTTGGCATCGCCCACCATCACCGGAACGATATGGCTATCGTTGCGCATATAAGGAACGCCCGCCGCGTCGAGCTTCATACGCAAGCGCTGCACACGATCGCGCTGCCCTGTCCGCTCGCTATGCGATGTCTTCAAATGACGGATCGAAGCGGTTGCTGCGGCGGCGACGGCCGGAGGAAGCGCGGTTGTGAAAATGAAGCCCGATGCAAAGCTGCGCACAAAATCACACAGCGCTTCGGATGCCGCGATATAGCCGCCGACAACACCAATCGCTTTACCAAGCGTGCCTTCGATCACCGTAATACGATCCATCAAGCCTTCGCGCTCGGCAATGCCGCCACCGCGCGGGCCATACATGCCAACCGCATGAACCTCATCGAGATAGGTCATAGCCCCATAGCGATCAGCGAGATCACAAATTTCTTTGATTGGCCCGATATCCCCATCCATCGAATAGACCGATTCAAACGCGATCAGCTTCGGGCGATCCGGATCCAGCGACTTCAGGATACGCTCCAAATCGGCGACATCATTGTGTTTGAAAATATGACGCTCCGCACGGCTGTGCTTGATCCCCTCAATCATCGACGCATGGTTTCCCGCATCCGATAAAATGATGCAGTTCGGAATAAGCGCACCAAGCGTGCCAAGGGCTGCCCAGTTTGATACATAGCCTGAGGTGAAAAGCAGCGCGCTTTCTTTGCCATGCAAATCGGCGAGTTCCTTTTCAAGCTCAACATGGAACCGGTTGGTTCCCGATATATTGCGCGTGCCGCCTGCACCTGCGCCACATAGATCAATCGTCTCATGCATCGCCTTGAGCACTTTTGGGTTTTGACCCATGCCGAGATAATCATTCGAGCACCAAACCCTAATATCGCTCTCCCCCTTTTCCGAGCGATGAATGGCGGACGGGAAGCCACCTGCTTTGCGCTCTAAATTGGCGAAGACGCGATAGCGCCCATCATTGCGGAGCGTATCGAGTTCGTTCTTGAAGAAGGCTTCGTAATTCATCGCTAGAATCCCAAGAAATAATCAGTTTAACAGCAAGGAAGATCGGGTTTAGGCGTTAGTGAGGTTTTAATCGTCGCAAATTCCACCGGATGCTCGGCACGAAACCGTGACAGCGTCCGGTTAGAGCGTTTTGGCAAGCTCCAATTCCAGAGCTTTTCAAAGGGAAGCGGCAAGACAAGCATCCAATGTTCGACAAGGGCGAGCGCCATCATCGTGGCAAGCAGGATAAAGCCCAAGCTTTCGGCTTCCGTGCCCGCATCCGATACTTTGCCCACCAGAAAAACAGTGCCCGTTGTTGCAAGGGTAACCGAGAGCGGGAAAAGCAAATTCATCGGTTGCTTGTTGAGAAAGCTCTTCAGCACTTCCATATGGGCGGGAACGAATTCCTCGGATACGTTACGGACTCCTAAAAAGACATTAAGCCGCGCGCTTAAATTCATGCTCCAGAGCAATCCATAGGTCCAAAGCGCCATCTGATTTTCGGTACCATAGGTGATCATTGCAATCGCAATAGCGACCACAATAATGGCTATTTCATGCCAGAGATTGGCTTCAATGGCATGCCAGAAATGTTTGAGGCCCGAGCAGCCTTCCTCGCACCTATGCTTGCGGATGCCGGTTACAAAGCCGAGATAAAGGCTGATCTCCTGCCATCCCCACGCCAAAAGGCCCGCCGTAAAGGCCAAGTAGACCGATAGCGTATCGCTTGATGTAGCCGTCTCATGGATTACGACAAGAGCGATGAGCAATAGTCCTGTCGCGCCCAGCATGCTCCATTTGAAGGTCCGGGCCGGCAGATTATCCAAATAGAAAATCGTGCCGGTGGTGAACCACCAGATGAAAAGAGCAGCTAAGACGGGAATGGCATAATGCATCATTGCTTTTTCGCTTGCTTTACCAGGTTGGTGCCAAACGAATATCGGCGTTGAGGCCCTTTTTCTTGGCCGGAATCATATAGAGGCGAAGGAAGGTGAACCCCGCAGCCGCAGCCGTGGTAAGCTTGTTGAGTTTTGCAGCAATCCCGCCTTTGGCTTGGATCTTCGCGGCCCGCTCGCTGATGGCGAGCAAACGATCAAGCCCAGCATAAAAAGCTGGATGGTCGAGATCGAGCTCAAGCGGGAAAGTCTGCCGCGAAATTTCTGTCGTAATACGGAAGACTTTATCGTCGTAATCCTTGATGCTTATACCCAGGGCCTCATGGAAATAGGGCCGCTGGTGATCGCGCACATACATTGTGGCAAATACGGCCAAGAGGAAGAATTTCACCCAATATTTATTGATGCCTTCCAACAGATGCGGATTGGCGCGCATCAAAAGCGCGAAAGCTTCGCCATGACGGAATTCATCATTGCACCATTTTTCAAACCATTTGAAAATCGGATGGAAGCGGCGGTCCGGATTGGCCTGCAATTGACGGAAAATCGTAATGTAACGCGCGTAACCAATCTTCTCCGAGAGATAGGTCGCGTAGAAGATGAATTTTGGCTGGAAATAGGTGTATTTTTTGGCCTTCGTCAAAAAGCCAAGATCAATACCAATATCAAAATCCTTTAGCGTATCATTGATAAAGCCGGCATGGCGTGATTCATCGCGGGCCATGAATTTGAAAAGCTCGCAGATATCGGGATTGGTGCCGCGCTTGCGCATTTCGGAATAAAGAATGCAACCTGAAAATTCAGACGTTAGCGAGGATACGAGAAAATCAACAAACTCCTTGCGAAGTCCTTCGGGAAGATCGGCGAGCGAAACCTCATCCCATTCTTCCGAACGTTTGAAATGTGATTTATTGGGGTCTGACCGCATCTCGCCAATCAGCTTGTCCCATTCTTCGCGGACGGGCGAGACATCAATGCGATCAAGCGCATCAAAATCGGTTGTATAAAAGCGCGGGCTAAGAACGGTGCTTTCTTGTGCCATAAGGTTCGTGTCGCGCGAAGAAATTCCCAAGCGTTCAATCGTCATAGCTCTTCTCCCGAGAAGCTGAATTCGAGTAATTCCATAAACTCAAGGCCACCGGTTAACTTTACCCATTGCTGCTCAAACCAGCCGGCGCGGCGGATCGTTGCCTGCCGGCGCTCCATGCGGCTTTCGCCATAAGGCACACGAATTTCTTTGCCATGGACGAGAACCTCGTCGCCCGGGCGTACTTTAACGTCACCATCCAACTCAACATGGGCCGCAAGGCTCTCGAAAGTATTGACCACATGGACCGTGCACATCACGTCCTCGCGGATTTCTTTCATAAATGGATTGAGCATCATCCCTGCCCTCCTTGGTTCGAAAGATTGGATTGGCTTTTAAGAAACGCTTTGAAGACATCGGCATTGGTATGGCCATAGGCATCCAGATCAAGCGTAATTTTGTCTTCCTCATCGATCAGCAAAACCATGCCGTTCGAGAGACGCTCCAACAGCATAGGCGCGGTTAGCGAGGCACCATATTGCTTTCGCGTCCGCATCATCCCGCGCATCATGCCACGCAAAAATCCGTTTGTGCCGGGCGCTGCAATGGCGACTGTTTCCTCGGATTGTGCGTCATAAATATGCACACTTCCATCGGCCGCATCTTCAAAGCGCAGGCTGCGGCTTTCCGCCACTTCGGTCTTAACAAGATCCGTCAATGCTGGGGCCGGCGACATCCGGGCGACCCCAACAGAGACAATCGTCGCCACAATCAAAATCCCCGCTCCAAAAAGCGGTGCCCGGGGAAAATGAATGTCGATCTTCTGTGTCATCCTATCCTCATGCCGTCACGATGTTGGATGCGAAACGAACCGCTTTGCGCTCCGATGGAAGGGCGATCGTTGCTTTGCCTTGCAGAGCATCGCCCAAAAGATGGGCCACTGTTTCCGCATTAGGTACGGCCCGCAACATCGGTTGTGGGTTCTTTAAGTGGAACGGACGGGCATGCGGCCACAAAATCAGCCATGCGACGCGATCATCCCCTTTTAATTCAACAGGAATATCACCTGCACCCGAGGCATAAGTTCTCAAGCCCGCATTCTCGATCAAGCTAAAAGGCACGTTCAACGACATAGGCAGCGCAATGCCAATTCGCAGAACAATGCGTTTCGTTGTGATGGTATAAATCGTGGTCTTGGCACTTGCCCATGCGAGGCCTGAGAGAAGCCCAACGGAAACAAGCGTCAGAGGCAAATACCAAAGCACAGGCTTGAGGGCATCCAGCAGGCTCAATCCATCCGCAAGACGGAGAACGACAACCGAGAGCGTGATGACGGCAAAATAGACCGCGACCTTGCGGACATGGAACGCGTGCAGCGCCATGTCTTGCCACCGGGGCGAGCCTTGCCAAAGCATCCGCTCGCCCGCTGGTAAGACTTCCGGCAGACCCCTTACAGGATCAAAGTCGAAATCATCATGGCTCATAGCAGCGGTTCCGAGCGCTCTGGCGTAGCGTAAAGATGACCACCGGCGTAATAGGCGCAGATCTTGTCTTCCTCGAGACGCGTCACAAAATCTGTATTCTTATGGCCCGGAACTTTTGCGAATTGCGAACCAAGGATGGATCTTACTTTAACCAACCGTTTGGAATTGCTGATCCGCGTCATCGTTGTTGGCAAGAGCACGTTACGCGCGCCTGCCACTTCAATCTCAAAATAGCGGATGATGGCTTCGGAGCGATCAAGCCACACATCTTTCACCGTACCGCCCACTTCACCATCGGCACCGACAACCGACATGCCGCGTGGATCGGGATCATTATGATCGATATGCCAATCAGGCACCGTCCGGAGCGGGACAATCTTCGGCGTTCCATGAAGGGTTACATCCGGAATATCGGCTCGTTCGGCATAGGCTGCAGGGCCAACGCCATCAACCATCGGGTCACCATCCGGCTTTAACGGTGCGCCAAGAAATCCGGCAATAGGCGATGCTTTGATCGGGCGCGAATCATGGGGATGTTCGCGAGGCGCTTCAACCTCGGAACCATCGGCCAATAAAAAGGTCTTTGGTGAAGGGATGGCAGGGAAGCCCTGAACCACAACGCCTGTACGCTCCGATTCAAGCGGATATCCCTCGCGTTTGTCCTCGCGGTGAAGGTAATAAACCACACCTGCGAAAAACCCTAAAAATAAGTACAGAGTGATTTGCGCAACGTCGAAATAGCTGGTGATTGCCGCGTGCATGTTAGGCCTCCCTATATCCTTCCACCCGGCCTTCGTCCCATTTGGGATTAGGTCCGGCTCGCCGCATTGCGCGGCTATGATCTGAGCCCAGTAACGGACTGACGATGATGAGTGTTACAAAAAGCAAAATGATTTCGAGAACGAAGACGGCGATATAGCCGGTAGACTTGCCGATCAATTCGACGCCGAATGCCCCCGATAATGCGGCGCGCGAAATGAGATCCCGTGCGGCACCACTAAAGGCGATGCTTACACCAGCGCAGGTTGCTTGCACGCCGCCCCATGTGCCGAGCAAAAGGCCGCTCATGCCATGATGGACGAGCCCCATGGTTTCGGTCAGCGTGCCGACAGCAAACAAACCTGCACCAATGCCAACGCCAAAAGTACCGCTTCTAAACAGGCCAATCGAACCTGCAAGCGGCGAGAAGACCACAACACCGAAGGCGATGATGCCGATTAAGAGACCGATAGACGATACTTTCAACGGCGCAATCCGTTGGTTGAGAAGCTGCTCGGACAGCATAAAGCCGATCAACATTCCGCCCGCCAAGACGGCCATGAGCATGGTTGTTTGTCCGACAGGAAGGCCAAAAATCTGTCCGGCAAATGGCTCAAGCAGAATATCCTGCATATTGAAGGCAGCCGTTCCGAAACCAACCACAAGCATTAACCGCGTAAAGCCGGGCAAGCGACCGAGCTTTGACCAAGCATCGCGGAAATCGACGGGCTTTTCTAACGCCGCTGTTTCGACGCGGCTGCGGCGTGGCTCCATTTTCCAAAGCGCAATGCCGTTAAAGACCATGGTCAGCAGGGCTACACCTTGAATGAGCTGGATGAGGCGAATTTCATTGAAGGTCTTTAAGATGAAACTATAGGCAACAGCGCTGCCAACCATGCCGATCAGCAACATTGTAAACAGCAGCGCAACAACCCGTGGGCGAACCGCTTCGGGAGCGAGGTCATTGGCCAGCGCAAGGCCTGCCGTTTGTGTTGTATTAAGGCCCGCACCCACCAGTAAAAAGGCAAGACCCGCGCCCAATTGGCCATATAACATCGGCCCAGTTGTATCGCCCGAAAGGATCAGCAGGGCAAAAGGCATGATCGCAAATCCGCCGAACTGCATGATGCTGCCAAACCAAATATAGGGCACACGCTTCCAGCCGAGCACCGATTTATACGTGTCCGATTTATAACCGATTAAAGCGCGGAAGGGGGCGAACACGACCGGCAGCGAAACCATCAACCCGACAAGCCAGGCCGACACATTCAATTCGACAATCATGATGCGGTTTAAGGTGCCCGTGAGCAATACGGTCGCCATACCGACAGAAATCTGAAACAACGCCAAACGCAATAATTTGCTTAACGGCAATTCCTTCGTCGCCGCATCAGCAAAGGGCAGGAATTGCGTTCCTACCTTTTGCCAACCACGGGCGAGTTTTCCGTTGATACGGTCGAAGGGGTTCATTGCTTCTTCAGCTCCTGTGCTTTGGAGTGATAAAAGCCGCTCGTAACCTGATGCTCGCGTCCGAGTTCCCACCCTTCAAAGCGTTGATCGCGGTGAACCGTGATCGCGATCCGGTTTGGACGATGCGGCACGATCCAAGGGGAGCGATTGCCGCGGGGGAAAAGCTTGCCGACCGCCTGCATGGCGCCCAACAAAGGCGTCCAAGGCGCATAGGTGAAATGAACGCCCGAACGGCTCATCGCCGTAAACCGCGCCAACATGTTGACCATATCGGGATAGGTGTAATGGATCACCGAATCCATCGCCACGACGTGATCAAACTTGCCAAGCCTGTCATCAATCATGTCGCCGGCAATGAAGGTAATCTTGCCTTTGCCGAGCGTCTCCGGAAGCCGCTCTTTGGCGAGCTCGATCAAAGTGGGCGAGAGATCAATCGCCGTCACATCCGCGCCACGCATGGCGGCTTCAACGGCCAAGGCACCCGTGCCGCATCCGGCATCGAGCAATCGGCAGCCTGTCAGATCCTCGGGTAAAAACGAGAGCAGCGTGTTCCGCATCCGGTCGCGTCCCGCGCGCACGGTGGCACGGATGCCGCTCACAGGCGCGTCCGACGTCAAACGCGACCAAGCTGCGGCCGCTGTGCGGTCGAAATAGGTCTCAATCTTGCTGCGGCGTTCGATATAGGTCGAAGACATCAGTCAAATCCCAAGAAGTCGAAAATATCGCGATCTTTCATCGAGCGCGCCTCAAGCGGTTCGCTATCCACCAAGAGGGAAGCAGCCAACCGGAGATATTCTTTTTGGACTGCCAAAACCTCTGGCGATTCGGGCATTTCAAACAAAGTTGATTTTTTCAACCGGCTGAGACGAATGGCATCCAGATCCGGGAAATGCGCAACACGCTGTAAGCCCGTGGCATCGTTGAAGCGATCGATCTGATCGGTATCCTTCGAGCGATTGGCAATAACGCCACCCACGCGAACGCCGTAATTTTTGGCCTTGGCGTTAATCGCCGCAACAATGCGGTTCATCGCAAAGATCGAGTCGAAATCATTCGCCGTCACAATCAAAGCCCGGTCGGCGTGCTGAAGCGGCGAGGCAAAGCCGCCGCATACAACGTCACCCAATACGTCGAAAATAACGATGTCGGTTTCTTCCAAGAGATGATGCTCTTTGAGAAGCTTGACGGTTTGGCCGACGACATAACCGCCGCATCCGGTGCCTGCAGGCGGACCTCCCGCTTCAACGCACATCACGCCGTTATAGCCTTCAAACACGAAATCTTCGGTACGAAGTTCTTCGGAATGGAAGTCAACCGATTCCAACACATCAATCACCGTCGGAACGAGTTTCTTGGTGAGCGTAAAGGTTGAATCATGCTTGGGGTCACAGCCGATCTGCAACACACGCTTGCCAAGCTTGGAAAACGCCGCCGACAAATTCGACGACGTCGTCGATTTACCAATGCCGCCTTTGCCATAGACGGAGAAAACTTTGGCCGTGGTGCCGATGGTTACATTAGGATCAAGATGAACTTGAACACTGCCATCGCCATCCCCGCGGCGCGTTGTCTGCTTAGGCATACGGTCGAGAAGAATGGTCATGCCGTGGTCTCCGTCCTTGTTGTGTTCGGTTGCGGCCTATCGGCTAAAATGGGCTTTGGCGTCATAGAGGGTTTCAATCGTGATCATGGCCAGCCCCAAATCATGGGCATAGCGTTCGGTGTTGCGCTTGGCTTTGCCGCGTACAAAAAACGGAATTTTCTTGAGTTCTTTTTCAGCCTCTGGTGCCCATCCCGCTTCGAGAGGAACGGCAGCCACCGGATGCAGCTCAGCGACAGGATCGGGCATCGGGGCTTTTTTGGTGGCATGGCTCAGATGCGATGACGCACCATCATGAAACTCGGCATCGTCGCGGAACATATGGATCAGATGTTCCTCGAGGCCCATCATCAGAGGATGAACCCAGGTATCGAAAATGATATTCGCGCCTTCAAAGCCCATTTGCGGCGAATAGCGGGCTGGAAAATCCTGCACATGCACGGGCGCGGAAATCACCGCACATGGCAAGCCGAGACGCTTAGCGATATGGCGCTCCATCTGCGTGCCTAAAATCAATTCCGGATGAAGCTCCGCAATGCGCGCCTCTACATCCAGATAATCATCCGTAATCAACGCCTCGATGCCGAGCCGTGCGGCGGCTTCGCGCACTTGGCGGGCATATTCGCGCGAATAGGTGCCGATGCCCACAACATCAAATCCGAATTCGGTGCGTGCCATCCGCTCGGCTGCCAACACATGGGTAGCATCACCAAAGATAAAGACGCGCTTGCCTGTCAAATAGGTCGAGTCGACCGATTTCGAATACCAGGGCAAACGGCTCGTTTCTTCAGCTAAAATTTCCGCCGTATCAATGCCGGAAAGACGGCCGACTTCGGCAATAAAATCACGCGTCGCGCCAATGCCGATCGGAACGATACTGGTCATCGGCTGCGCGCAATTTTTCTCCAACCAGCGACCCGCATTTTCCGCGATTTCCGGATAGAGGATCACGTTGAACGCGGCATCACCCAGCCGCGCAATATCCGAAGGGCGGGCATCGAATGGCGCAACCACATTGACGGTAACGCCCATGCGTTCCAGCAAGCGCCGGATCTCGTTTAAATCGTCGCGATGGCGGAAGCCGAGCGCTGTTGGGCCCAAAATATTGCAGCTTTTCGGATTGCGATTCGATGGGTTCGAATTCGCCGGGCAAAGCGCGCGAACAATCCGGTAGAAGGTTTCAGACGCACCCCAATTTTCCTTCTTCTGATAAGAAGGTAATTCGAGCGGTACAACGGGTATCGGCAAGGCAAGCGCCTGTGCCAATCCACCCGGATCATCTTGAATAAGTTCAGCCGTGCAAGACGCACCAACAATCATCGCCTCAGGCTTGAAACGCTCATAGGCCTCAAAGCACGCATTCTTGAACAGCTCCGCCGTATCACCACCCAAATCGCGCGCCTGAAACGTCGTATAGGTGACAGGCGGACGAACATTGCGACGTTCAATCATCGTGAAAAGAAGGTCGGCATAGGTATCGCCTTGGGGGGCATGCAACACATAATGCAAACCCTTCATCGCGGTGGCGATGCGCATCGCGCCGACATGAGGGGGGCCTTCATAGGTCCAAAGCGTCAGCTGCATGTCAAAGCCCTCCCAACCGGGCTTGCCGGTTCAAAGGACGGGCAAACAAGCCTGCGAGATCGCCTGCTTGATCATAGCCCTGAATAGGGGTGAAGACGAGCTCAATGGACCATTTCGTCGAAAATCCTTCGGCCTCTAACGGATTGGCTAGGCCCAACCCACACACGACCAAATCAGGCTTGGCCTCGCGGCAACGATCGAGCTGACGATCGACATCCTGTCCTTCACTTAACACCGTACCTGCGGGCAGACGTTCGAGTTCCTGACGCAGATGTTGACGGTGCAGATACGGCGTTCCCACCTCAACCAATTGCATGCCGAGTTCTTCATGAAGAAAGCGTGCCAATGGCAATTCAAGCTGCGAATCGGGGAAGAAGAAAATCGATTTTCCCGTGAGCGTTTCCCGATGCGCCGCAAGCGCTTTCTCCGCCCGCTTATGGCCCGCTTCGGTTGCAAGGGCAAAGCGTTCGTCGGACACGCCGAAATAATCGGCAGCGGCTTTCAGCCAAGCGGTTGTTCCATTCGCGCCGAGCGGAAACGGTGCAGGAAGATGCTTAGCGCCCAATTCATCAAGCGCGCGCGCCGTATCGTTCAAAAAGGGCTGCGCAAGCAGATAACGCGTCTCAGTTCCCACCGCTGGCATTGAGCCCGCGTGACGTGCGGGGAGGAAACCGACATTCTCAACACCCATCTGCGCAAAGATGCGGTTGAATTGATCTTCAACCACATCCGACAATGCACCAACAACGATCAGCGAAGCGGGTTTCGTGTCAGGCAACGCATCAGCCACCAACGCCGCAAGGCAGGCATCCTCGCCTTGCGTAAAGGTTGTCTCAATACCAGAGCCGGAATAATTGAGCACACGCACGCGTGGCAAATGAAGTTTGGAGAGACGTTGCGCCGCCCGTTTAAGATCGAGCTTGATCACCTCTGAAGGGCAAGAGCCGACAAGAAACAACATTTCAATATCAGGGCGGCGATCAAGCAGGCGATTCACAACGCGATCGAGTTCGTCATCAATATCAGCCAGACCCGCAAGATCACGTTCATCAATAATGGCGGTTGCAAAACGAGGCTCGGCGAAAATCATCACGCCCGCTGCCGATTGAATGAGATGCGCACAGGTGCGCGATCCAACGACTAGAAAGAAGGCGTTCTGGATTTTGCGATGCAGCCAAACAATGCCGGTTAAGCCACAAAAAACTTCGCGCTGCCCGCGTTCCCGAAGAATGGGTTGATCAACGCATCCCTTTGCACTTGGCTCGGAGGCTGGCACACGGAAGGGAAGGTTCATTGCACAACCTCCATGGCGCTAAAGGCTTCCGCATCCATTTGAAGGCGCGCGGCACGAAGCTTGAGAATAAATTGCGTCGCATTCACCACATAGGTGGCATAGGCCGCCAACGTAATCGCGAAAAGCTGAATGTCGGTCATAAAGCCCATCGTGAGGCCCGCGAGATAAATCGTGTGCAACGCGATGACAACAAAGCTTACAACGTCTTCCCAGAAAAAGGCGGGAGCAAACAAATATTGGCCGAAGACAGTTTTTTCCCAAATCGCGCCCGTTACCATGATGGTATAAAGAACAAGCGTTTTGATCAGGATTGAAATATGGGCGATGGTGGCGCCCTCACCCGTCATCAAGGTACGCATGACGAGACCAAGGCTGATGAGAAAGACGAGGAATTGCAGCGGCGCCAGAATGCCTTGGACAAGAGTCCAGACAGTTTCGTCACGTCTTTTCCGCTCGGCTTCGGTATAAAGCCCCGGACGTTGACTTGGCTGACGGCCACCTACGCTCATCGATCCCTCCCGGGCAGCTCCTCTTCCGTAAACCGGAAATGGGGAAAGCCAACCCTCCATCAGAGGCTAACCTTTGCGGACATAAAGTGTCAAGCAATCTTGACGTAATTAATAAGTGACATTTATGATCGAGCGATTATAAATAGGCGCACTGGCTCCAATTAGGTCATTGAAGCTAAGGCTTGTGTCACGAAAAGACGACACTTTTTGTGTCGAAACGGTTCCGAATCCCGGCGATCTAAAGGATTTTGGGCAAGAGGATGGTCGGGATCACAAGAACAAAGGGGGGAGGCAGGCTTTGACGACATCCGATCGTGGAGAAAACACGGCGACGGCCAGCCATCCTCAAAGCGCCGATTACGGCAGCATTTACCCGTCCGACCCCATCGAGAGCGCGGCCAATGCGAGACGCTCCCCTTTTGATGGTCATTTGCACGAATTAGCCGGCACGATCGAAAATGTCATTATTCCCCGTTTACGCGTCAATTTGGGCGTCAGCGGCCTTCCGGCGCGTGAAGCCGCCATTTCCGAGATCGGTATCGGCACAGAAATTGTGGAAAGCTTTGCTAAATTGGTGATGTCGCATGATAACCGGGAAGCATTCCGGTTTGTCGAGCGTCTTTTCGAATGGAATATCTCGCTTGAATCCATTCTGCTGGATCTGATGGTGCCGGCCGCCCGCTATATGGATCATTTATGGGTGTCGGACAGCTGTAGCTTCGTCGATGTCACCCTCGGAATGACCAGAATTCAGCAAATTTTGCGGCAATGCCGGCAATTTGATGTCGGAATAACCGCAAAATCGACGATTCGGGGCCATATTTTGCTCGTTCCAGTCCCCGGCGAGCAGCATACCTTTGGTCTCAGGGTCATTGAAGAAATGCTCATGCGGGACGGGTGGGAAGTCACCAGCAATCTCCGGGCAAGCGTCGATGACATTATCCAGATGGTCAGCGACTCTCCTTATGAAGTCATCGGACTATCCATCAGCGGCGAGCGCCTTTTAGAACCGTTGCACTCCATTATTAAACTCATCCGGCATCATTCTTTGAACCGATCGATACAAATTATTGTAGGTGGTGCGGTTTTTAGGGATAAACCTGAATTAGCAACGTTGATCGATTCGGATTCGATATCGAGCGATGCGCGGGATGTATTGGATACGGTCAATGCGCTGTCGCGAAGCCTTAACATTCGTTCTTGAATTAAAGTAAAGTAATTACAGTGATCAATAAAGAAACCATGCGTGTAAAACAGCAAGGATCCGGCGATAATCCTGGATCAGATCTTGGTATTTTATTTGCAAATATTGACCCGAATGCCGCTGCAAAGCTTTTATCGGCATCGGCGGACATTGTTTTTGTTATTAATTCGGAAGGCATTATTTCCGATAAAGCACTTTATTCTTCAGAATACTCGTCCGAAATCTTTAAAGATTGGGTCGGCAAGTCGTGGCTTGATACGGTTACGATCGAAAGCCGGCAAAAAATCAAGGAAATGCTGCAGGATCTCGCATCCGGGCAGGCCGCCCGCTGGCGCCAAGTCAACCACACAACCCCTTCGGGCACCGATTTCCCCGTTCGCTATATCTTGGTGAAAGTGGGCGCCGAGGGCCATGCCGTGGCCGTTGGCCGGGATATGCGCACGGTTGCCGACATGCAGCAGCGCTTGGTGGCGGCCGAATTGTCCATTGAGCAGGAATATGCCCGCTTACGGCACGCCGAAACCCGCTACAGGCTATTAATGCAGGTCTCGACTGAGGCGATTTTGCTGGTGGATGGCCGCTCGGGGCGCGTCGTGGAAGCCAATCCGTCCGCGGCTACTCTGTTAAACCGTCCGTTAAAGCGACTGATCGGTTCGGTTTTCTCCGATAATTTCTCCGGTTCCGATATTGGAAAAATCGAGGACATGGTCGTTACCCTCCGCTCATCCGGGCGGATGGACGAAGTGGCCCTATCCTTGGAAGGCGAGCAGCAAGCCGTTGCGAGCGCGACGGTTTTCCGCGAAGACAATGCCATTTATTACCTTGTCAGACTGTTCCCCTTGGCCGTCGGCACAGGCGGAACGGTCGTTTCGCGGCATCAATCGGCGGCGATCCAGGTTTTCCAAGGCATGCCGGACGGGTTTGTCTTGACCGATTTTGATCGGAAAATCCTATCCGCCAACGCCTCTTTCCTCGAAAGTGCCCAATTGGGCACCGAAGAACAGGCCCGCGGCGAACCAATCGACCGCTGGTTGGGGCGTGTCGGCGTCGACACCGGCCTTCTCTATTCCAATGTCATCGAGAACGGGATGGTGCGGCAATTCGCAACCGTCATGCGCGGCCAGTTTGGCACCGTTGAGGACGTTGAAGTATCCGGCTTTGCCGCAAAAGACACCGATCCACCGACCATTGGGTTTACGCTTCGGCGCGTAGCCCGTCGCCAAGTGACGGAAGATCAAAGCAAGCGCAGCCTGCTCCGCTCGGTCGATGAAATGACCAAACTGGTCGGAAAAGTGCCGCTTAAAGACCTTGTTCGCGAGACAACCGATATTATTGAGCGCCTCTGCATCGAAGCCGCCTTGCAGCTCAATGACAATAATCGGGCAAGCTCGGCCGATATGCTCGGCCTGTCGCGGCAAAGCCTCTATGTCAAGCTGCATAGACACGGCATTGAAGACAAGGGCTTTGGTGAGAAAGACTGACACTTTGCTTTTTAAAGTGTAAATCTAGATTGACATCAATTTTCGTCATGCCTAGTTTCCTTGCATGACGACTTCCATAACCCACCGTCCCGCGGTTCAGATTCCAGCTATCGCTTCAGTCATCGAATTGCTGAAGCCGATTACCTGGTTTGCTCCGATGTGGGCCTTTGGCTGTGGCATTGTTTCGTCCGGTGCGCCCGTCCTGGACAATCTCGGTATGCTCTTTTTGGGCGTTCTTTTATCGGGGCCTTTGGTGTGCGGCACGAGCCAAGCGGTGAATGATTGGTATGACCGGCATGTTGATGCCTTGAATGAACCCAATCGCCCTATTCCGTCAGGGCGTATCCCCGGTCGGTGGGGGCTCAATATCGGCATCATCTGGTCGGGCCTCTCTTTGCTTGTTGCAGCCGCCATCGGACCAACGGTTTTCTTTGCAGCTGTCTTCGGTGTTGTTGCCGCGTGGGCCTATAGTGCGCCTCCGCTGCGGCTTAAGAAAAACGGCTGGTGGGGCAATAGCGCCGTTGCGCTTTGCTATGAGGGGCTGCCGTGGTTTACGGGCGCGGCCATTATGGTTCATGGCGTCCCTTCGCCAGCGATTTTAGCACTAGCCCTGCTTTATAGCTTTGGTGCGCATGGCATTATGACGCTGAATGATTTTAAGTCTGTTGATGGCGATCGCGAAATGGGGCTGCTTTCGCTTCCCGTGCACCTCGGCGTCACAAATGCAGCACGCCTCGCTTGTGTCGTCATGGCCGTGCCGCAAATCGTGGTGATTGGCCTCCTGATCCGTTGGGATAAACCGCTTCATGCCATGGGCGTCGTAGCCCTTTTGGGAGCGCAGTTTTTCTTGATGCGTCGATTGCTGAAAGATCCAAACAAAGAAGCGGCATTTTATAATGCGACGGGCACGACACTTTATGTGATCGGCATGCTCGTCAGCGCCTTTGCCGTGCGAACGGTAGCCGGAGCGCTCTGATGGAGAAGAACGGCCTTAGCTGGTTTGGCATTGTTCGCCTGGGACTCGTGCAAACCTCCATCGGGGCCATTGTTGTTTTAAGCACATCGACGATTAACCGTCTGATGGTGGTAGAATTCGCCCTGCCCGCTTTGGTGCCGGGCCTATTGGTGACATGGCACTACCTCATGCAAATCATGCGCCCGCGTTGGGGGCATGGTTCCGATATTGGTGGCCGCCGGACGCCATGGATTATCGGCGGCATGGCGGTGCTTGCCTTAGGTGGTTTTATTTCGGCCCTTTCGATCCGCGTTATGGCCTATGACACATCGCTTGGTCTTTTGGTGGCCGCTTTGGCGTTCACCTTGATTGGTGCAGGCGTTGGTGCGGCAGGCACATCGCTCCTCGTGCTCTTGGCCAAAAGCGTCAAAAAAGAGAGGCGCGCTGCGGCGGCAACCATTGTCTGGATTATGATGATTGCTGGCTTTGTGATGACGGCGGGTTTTGTGGGTAAATTTCTAAATCCGTTTTCGGCTGATCGGTTGATCCTAATCGCTGCCATTGTTTGCCTTGGTGGCTTTGTACTTTCATCCATTTCCCTGTTCCGGCTTGAGACGAAGGCTCTCATCGAAGCAGCAACAAAGCAGGTCGAGAACAAGCCTGATTTTAAAGTCGCGTTACGCGAAGTGTGGCAAGATCAAACGGCGCGGCACTTTGCGATTTTTATTTTCGTTTCGATGCTCGCCTATAGCGCGCAGGAATTGGTGCTGGAGCCTTTCGGCGCGCTTGTGTTCGGCATGAGCCCGTCGGAGACGGCTTTATTGGGTGGCGCTCAACATGGCGGCGCTTTGGCTGGAATGATTCTGGTTGGCACGCTTGCGACTGTGTTTAGCAAATCGCGTTTCATGGCGCTTCGCAATTGGATCATGCTGGGCTGCGCCGGATCAGCGCTGGCGCTGATGGGCTTGGTGGCAGCATCGCGCATTGGGCCGGCTTGGCCGCTTGTTCCGTCTATCTTTGCGCTGGGCCTTGCCAATGGCATTTATGCGGTGGCGGCCATCGGCTCGATGTTTAATTTGGCCGCCAGCGGGGGCGAAGCGCGCGAAGGCCTGCGCATGGGATTATTCGGCGCCGCACAAGGGGTAGCCTTTGGCATTGGCGGGTTTGCAGGCTCGGGCCTGTCGGATCTCATGCGCCTCTGGTTGGGCTCGCCCGTTGGTGCCTATTCGATTGTTTTTGGCGTCGAAGCCCTTCTGTTTTTAAGCGCTACGTTTTTAGCCGCGCATATCGGCCAAACCAACGAAACGCGCGGCGATAGGATCGCCTTTCCCCATCCACAAAAAGCCCAACTGGGCATCAGCGGAGGATAGCCTATGCTTGATCGTAGTCTTTACGATGTCGTTGTTGTCGGCGGTGGTCCATCGGGTGCAACGGCTGCCAATGATTTGGCGCGAACCGGACATCGCGTCCTGATGCTGGATCGCGCCGGACGCATCAAGCCCTGCGGCGGCGCCATTCCGCCTCGTGCGATTCGCGATTTCGAAATTCCTGATGAATTGGTTGTTGCCAAAATCAATTGTGCGATGATCGTTTCACCCAAAGATCGACGCGTCGATATGCCAGTTGAAGGCAGCTATGTCGGTATGGTGGATCGCGATGTGTTCGACGAATGGCTGCGGAACCGCGCGCATCAATCGGGAGCCGAGCGTCGCGTTGGTACCTATGAAAAGTTTGAGCGGGATGCCGATGGCACCGCCATCATCACCTATAAAGACGCCGAAAGGATTGAGGAGCGGGTGCGCGCGCGATACGTCATCGGAGCCGATGGCGCCCTATCAAAAGTGGCGCGTGATACGGTACGCGGTGGCGATAAAATGCCCTATGTTTTCGCCTATCACGAAATCGTCAAATCGCCTGAGCCCGGTACCGCCGATTTTTCGCCTGCGCGGTGCGATGTCTATTACCGCGGCACGCTCTCGCCTGATTTTTATTCCTGGGTCTTTCCGCATGGCGATACGATGAGCATCGGAACGGGCAGTGCCAATAAGGGCTTTTCCTTAAAAGGCTCGGTTGCGGATTTAAGAAAAATAACCGGCCTTGATAAAGTCGAGACGATCCGCAAAGAAGGCGCACCCATCCCGTTAAAGCCACTTAAAAAATGGGATAATGGCCGCGATGTTGTTTTGGCAGGCGATGCCGCTGGCGTTGTTGCGCCCGCATCCGGCGAGGGCATCTATTACGCCATGCTTGGCGGCCGCCTTGCAGCCGACGCGGTTGATCTCTGCCTCAAAACGGGAGATGCCAAAGCCCTCGCCACCGCGCGTAAACGGTTTATGAAAGACCATGGAACGGTCTTCTTCATTTTAGGCATCATGCAGCGCTTCTGGTATGGCAGCGATGCGATGCGCGAACGCTTTGTTAAAATGTGCGATGACAAAGATGTGCAGCGTTTGACATGGGAATCCTACACCGAGAAAAAACTCGTTCGGAAAGATCCCCTCGCCCACGTTAAAATCTTTATCAAAGATATGGCGCATCTGCTTGGCCTCGCACGCGTCGCATGATGGATTATTCGGATACCTATCTTCTTGCGCTTAAAGTCGCCGCAGTCGGTGCCATCATCGTTGGTGGCGTCGGCGGTTTTTTGACCGAGATTGGCCCGTGGTATCGCAGCCTGCGTAATCCTTGGTGGAAGCCGCCGGATTGGGCGTTCGGTCCCATCTGGACGATTATTTTGGCGCTCACAACCATTGGCGCCGCAATGGCTTGGGAAGCTGCACCCGATGATACGGCGCGGCTAATGATCCTTGTATCGTTCACCACCAATGCCGTTTTGAACATCGGATGGAATCTGTTCTTTTTCAAACTCCGCCGTCCCGATTGGGCGCTGGTGGAAGTTGTGTTTTTATGGCTTTCGATCCTCGCGATGATCATCGTTGTGCTGCCCTTTTCATCGATGGCTGCGCTTTATATCGCGCCTTATTTGGTGTGGGTCTCCATCGCGGCACTCCTTAACCGACAAATTGTTCTCCTCAATCAACCTTTTGGACACTCCGATCCGCAAGGCGGCTGAAATCAACTCATCCTGCCGTTTTGCCGCTCACCGTTAACGCCAATTTAAGTGACGTTACGTCATTAATGACGCGCTACTCGTCAACCGTCGGGTAGTATTCCATTGGGCGTGAGCGATTGACGATGACGAAGCGATTTCTGCATGTCGGCTGTGGTCCGGCCAAAAAGGGGCCACGAACGCCGGGTTTTGATAGCTAGGAATGGGCCGAAATTCGGCTTGATATCGACGCGTCGGTTAAGCCCGATGTTATCGCTTCAATCACCGATCTGAGCCCGATTGAGCCGGCCTCCCTGGATGCGGTTTTCTCATCCCATAATATTGAGCATCTTTATCCCCATGAAGCGCCGGTCGCGCTTGGGGAATTTCACCGCGTTCTGAAAGATGACGGGTTTGTCGTTATCACCTGCCCCGATATGGCGTCGATTGCCGCCTATATCGCCAATAACGGGCTCGATTCGGTCGCCTATATGTCGGGCATGGGGCCGATTACACCGCTCGATATGGTCTTTGGCCACAACGCCTCCATTCGAAATGGCAATGTCTACATGGCGCATCGTACCGCCTTTACGAGAACGACGCTCCAAAAGGCCCTGTCACAAAGCGGATATGGCTCGATCATGACCTTCGAAAAGCCTGCCCGTTTCGAATTATGGGCGTTGGCGACAAAAACCGAGCAAAACCGCGTGAAAGTAGTTGATCTCGTCATGCAGCATATTCCGGGTAGCCAATCGATCCGGGAGCGGCTTCTGGCCGAATAATCGCTCGTCAGCTGTTCCGTCATCCAACCGAACCGCAGCGGTGAGGCGAAGCCTGCCTGATCCGGCCTCTTGCGACTGCCGAATCGGCAACATCCTCGAATTTGCATTAAAAACAAAGGGTTAATTCAACCCTATCAGCCGCTTGACAGCATTAATGTCAAAACGAATTGACAATCTTAACTGTCATAATATCATTACACTTGTCGTCGTACGACAGTGGGAATGGGGTCGTCCGGGCTTTTGCTCGGGAGGCAACTTTGTCGCAACCCGCGTGCGGGTTCAGCACGAGAATGATCGCATTACTCCATGGAGGTAGCGATATGAGCGATGATGCACACCGCGTCTGGCCAACCGGCCTAACACACGCGGAATCTGAGGAACTGCACAAGCATATCATCGATGGCGCCCGTGTTTTCGGTGCTATCGCGCTGTTCGCGCATTTCCTTGCTTATGTTTATTCACCCTGGCTTCACTGAGGGAGAACGGACATGAACCAAGGAAGAATGTGGACGGTAGTTAAGCCAACCGTTGGGATTCCAGTATTTCTGGGCGCCGTGGCGGTGACTTCGTTGATTGTGCACTACGCCATCCTGACCCACACGACGTGGTTCCCTGCTTTCTTAGAAGGCGGCCACAAGAAGGTCTCGATGGAGATTCAGACAACCGTTCCGGCGGCTCTTAATCTTAAAAACGTAGCGATCTTGAATTCCTAATTCAGGATTTTTTCGCGAGTAATGGGTCGGGATCGCACGGTTCCGACCCTTTCATCCTGCACTATTTTATAAAATTGATACATCCTCCACAGGCCTGATCGGCATGGGGTATGAAGAGATTGAGGGCGGGCTTGAACCCGTAGCCATGGGGCGGAAAAGGACTGGCTCACATGATGACCCGCGTCAGCCTGAAACTCATTCAAACTTGGGCAAGCTTTGGGCCCCGATTCTTGCCTTTTGCTGATGTGGCCACGCCCGATTTGCCGCTGAGCCGCTTACTCCGATTATCCCTTTTCCAAGTCACTGTCGGCATGGCGCTTGTATTACTCGTCGGCACCCTAAACCGCGTGATGATTGTCGAATTGGATGTTCCTGCATCCCTTGTTGGTGTGATGATTTCACTGCCTCTGATTTTTGCGCCTTTCCGAGCCTTTATCGGTTTTAAATCAGACATTCATCAATCGGCATTGGGATGGCGAAGAGTGCCGTTTATTTTTCGTGGTACGATGATTCAATTTGGCGGCCTTGCCATCATGCCTTTTGCATTGCTTGTGCTTTCTGGTGGCGGTGAATCAGCGCGTTATCCGATATGGGTTGGACAATTTGGTGCAGGCATCGCGTTTTTACTTGTAGGGGCAGGTTTACACACGGTGCAAACCATTGGGCTTGCACTGGCAACGGATTTGGCACCCAGTGAATCGCAGCCGAAGGTTGTCGGTTTAATGTATGTCATGTTGCTTGTCGGCATGATCATCAGCGCCGTCATTTTTGGCGCGCTGTTAGCGAATTTTAGCCCGCTCCGTCTGATCCAAGTGATTCAGGGATGCGCGATTATCACACTTGTTTTCAATACGATCGCATCGTGGAAACAAGAAGGTCGCAACGCGGGCCGCCGTAATCCGGCCAAACAACCGCCGTCCTTTCGTGAATCCTGGCAATCCTTTGCCCAAGGCGGACATGCGGTCCGCCGCCTTTTATCGGTTGGCCTTGGCACGATGGGGTTTAGCATGGCGGATGTGCTGCTCGAGCCTTATGGCGGGCAAGTTCTCCATCTCAGTGTGGGTGCAACAACGAGCCTCACCGCAACCCTTGCAGCGGGCGGCTTGATTGGTCTTGCTTTGGCATCCCGCGTCTTAAGCCGCGGCGCAGATCCCTTTCGAATGGCAAGCTACGGCGCACTAACAGGGGTTCCCGCTTTTATCTTGGTCATTGCCGCTTCGCCTGCGAATGAGCCGCTCTTTTTCGCGGTTGGTACCTTGATGGTAGGGTTTGGTGCAGGGCTTTTCGGACATGGAACTCTGACGGCGACCATGAATCTTGCGCCCCGCAATCAGGTTGGATTAGCACTTGGTGCATGGGGGGCGTCGCAGGCGGTTGCGGCCGGACTTGCCATCGCAATCGGTGGAATTCTACGAGATAGTGTTGCTGCTATGCCGCTCCGCGGCGAGTTCGGCGCCGCAACCGGATATATGTACGTCTATGCGCTCGAAATTATTTTATTGATCTTTACCTTGGCCGCTATGGCACCGCTTATTCGACCTAACCGTCAAGCGAATGCCCAAAGCCAATTGGGCTCACCCTAGAGATTTGGAGAGCCAGGCGATGCACAATAAAACACCCGCAAGTCCCGCGCTTCCATGGGCCACCAGCATGGCATTGGATTTGAAGGTCGAGCGGCGTCCGAAAACCGGCCTAAGCAGGCCAAAAAAGGCCGCAAGCGCCAAGATCCCCGCCGCGATGTCGCCAAATTCACCGGCAGGAACCGCATCACCAATCGGCCAGCCCTTCAGCATAATCACCACCATCTCAAGCGTGGCTAAGCCAAATAAAACATGCACCCCGATGAGAACCGACTTTCGTTTGCCACGTATGAGAAGCAAGACGAGGCTAAAACCAAGGAACATGGTGACAAAGGGAAGGATGATAAAGAGAGAAATTGGCATATCAGCACCCAGCCAAAAGGACACAACAGTGGTTAGCGTTCACGATAACCTCCAAAACATGTCTCGGGCAATGCTTGTGTCTCCTCCCATGATCACCCTTGCCGGACATCGTGATCCGGTTGCCAGAATAAGCTTTCTATCGCACATTCCACCGAAAGGTAGAGGCGCAATTACCACCAAGGGCGACGTTTGCGGCGCTCAAACACAACCTAACAGACAGGCGTAAACGTCATGAGCACACTCAATACGCGGATCTACAGAGCCTATGGTGACGCCGTTAGCGCGGTCAATCGGTTGCATAAAAAGAAGTTCGATAAAAATTTCGTCTTCCTGATCTCGAACGCCGAAAATCAGTCTTCCGAACCCGATGCGACGCTTCAAGATCGGCTCACAAAGGCGGGCATCCCTGCGAGCGATGCGGCGGGCTTTATCGACTATATCAATCAAGGCTATTCACTGGTTGCCGTTCATGCGCCTTGGGGCGAGTCGCGCAATGCCGCGATCATCATGGATAAGTTTTCGCCTGAAAAAATTGCTGCTGCGACCAAGAAATACGAATCGCCAAGTTTTCTCGACGGCACGCCGTTTTCGCGGTTTTTTGATATTCCGCTTTTATCAAAAGACCCGACTCCGTTCGCGACTTTCTGGAACATGCCGTCGGTTGTTAAATCATCGACGCCCTTTTCCAACTGGATTGGAATTCCTGCGATCTGGCGGCAGCCTTCGTCCGAAACATCTTTGTTCGGAATTCCAAAACTCCTTCGCACCAAGCAAAGCCTTTCATCTTGGTATAATCTTCCCCTGCTGACGAAATCCGCCCGACCCTTCTCGGAATTTTTCCGGATGCCGGAGCTTACCCGTATTGCAACGCCATTCTCGGCCTTTTTTCGGGTGCCCTCTTTGATCAATCAACGAGGATGGGATGCGCAGGTTCAGGGGTGGCCAAAACTGACCCATACCTCGACCCCGTTTTCGACGTTTCTCGGGATTAATGTTTTATCCAAATCCGATGAGACCACCTTTCCAACGGGCGGCGTCAGTCGCTTAAGCCGCGTGGCGGCCCCGCTATCCTCAATGCTGGGCATGCCAACGGTTACCAAATCGAGCTGGACCCTATCCGGTCTGTTGGGCCTTCCAATGCTGACAAAGCCCCGCAAGGCCGCCGATTGAGGCGCCTCGTTCAGCGGGCCCGCGCATAGGCGGGAAACAGCATGGATGAATGGATTAAGAGCGGCACGATCACGGAGATTGTTCTCCTGGTCATGGCGGTGGAGGCCATCATCGTGACGCTTTATCTGCGTCACGCGGGGCAAAATTCATCGATTCCGGGGTTTTTGGCGGCACTTTTGGCAGGAGCCTGCCTTGTTTTGGCCCTGCATACGGCACTTACTGGATCGAGCCTTGGCGAGATTGCTGTATTTCTTGGTCTGAGCCTCCTTGCGCATCTGGGTGAGCTTGCCTTAAAAATTCGTGGTCTCAAGGCAAATCCAAATCAGGGGAGCCAGACGTAGATTGTCGTCAGCGCAAATGCGGCTGACTCCAAAAGGGATCAGTCATAATGTCCAAGAACTTTATTTTCTCCTCGATCGCCGCAGCAATGCTCCTTGCAACCCCTGCTTTTGCCGATGGCGACGCAGCAGCTGGCGCGACCGTCTTCGTCAAGTGCAAGGCCTGCCACGAGAACGAGCAGGGCGTAAACAAGATCGGCCCAACGCTGAAAGGCGTCGTTGGCCGGAAGACGGCGTCCATCGCCGATTACAAATATTCGGACGCCATGGCCGCCAAGGGTGCCGACGGCCAGGTATGGGACGAGGCAACGCTTGCTGCCTATCTTCCAGACCCGAAAGCCTATGTACCCGGCACGAAGATGGCCTTCGCCGGCCTCAAGAACCCACAAGAAGTGGCCGACGTTATCGCCTATCTAAAATCCAAGCCATAAGCGTCAGCCAAGCTGGCTATTGCCGGTTTGCTCTATTAAGATCGCGCTTATGACTGATATTGAGCGGCGTAAGCGCGATCATCTAGATATCGTTCTTTCCGGTACGGCGTCCCATTCGATGCCGGCCGGTTTCGACGGTTTATCCTTCGAGCACAATGCCCTGCCCGAAGTCGATTTCGATCAGATCGATCTTTCCTCCCAGTTTCTCGGCTTTGCGCTGCGTATCCCCTTCCTCGCTTCCTCGATGACGGGCGGGCCGGTGGAATCCGTCACCATCAACCGCGCGCTAGCCGAGGCCGCGCAGCAATGCGGCTTTGCGATGGGCGTCGGCTCGCAGCGAATTGCGCTCACCACCGATGAGACGCATGGGCTGGGGCGGGAATTGCGCCGCTTGGCACCCGATATCCCGATTTTCGGTAATCTCGGTGCCGTTCAGCTCGTCAATGGCATGGGGATAGACGATGCCCGCCGTGCGGTTGACGCGATTGAGGCCAATGCCCTCATCTTACATCTGAACCCCTTGCAAGAAGCCTTGCAAAAGGGCGGCGATATCAATTTCAAAGGCGTCACGCAGGCGATTGAGCAGCTTGTGCCGCGCATCGGCGTCCCGATCATCGTCAAGGAAGTGGGCAGCGGCATATCCGCAGCGGTCGCTAAGCGGCTGATTGAATGCGGGGTAGCGGCGGTTGATGTCGCGGGCGCTGGCGGTACCAGCTGGGCCGCGGTTGAAGGCAAACGATCGGCCGAGACCGCAGACCAATCGCTCGGCGAAATCTTCCGCGATTGGGGAATTCCTACGGCGCAATGCCTGGCCGAGATCCACTCAGCCCATCCGACCCTTCCTTTGATCGCCTCAGGCGGCATTCGCCACGGGCTCGATGCGGCAAAAGCGATCCGCCTCGGGGCAGGATTGGTGGGTCAGGCTGCGGCCTTGCTGCCTGCGGCCACCCAAAGCACCGAAGCGGTGATCGCCCATGTCGAAACCTTTGCGCGCGCGCTCAAGATCGCGTGCTTCGTCACAGGTTCCGCCTCGCTCGACCAATTGCGGCACGCGCCCTTACGCGGTTAATCTCCTTTACACCTGCCATAAAAAAACGCCGGAACTTGCGTTCCGGCGTTAAGTTGCCTGGGTGGAACAACCGCTCAGGGATTCGCGACGCGCAATTCAGGATAATCCTTCGCCATGCTCACACCATAGAGGGGCTTGTTGACGCCCTGGTGGCAGGTTGCGCAGTTAATTTTAGCCACATCGCCCGACGGGCCTAACCGGTTCTTCGGGAAGGTGCCTTGCAGCGATGCCATGAAGGTTTCGTTGAGGTCGGTGACCATCCGAAGCCCGTGCCATGCCGGCACGCGTTGCGGACGGCTTTCCGACCAGCTCGCGAATTGCCGCGAGTTGTGACAGAAGGTGCAGTTCACGCCCAAGGCTTCCGACATATGGATCATGAGCCCATAGGTGACTTCCGTGTCGTGGATGCTGGCCCCCGGCTTATCCGTCGGCAAGGCGGTTGTGCCATCGACGCGGATCTGCGCCCCCTTCGCCAAAAGCGCGGTGAACGGATCATAAGGCAGCGATGTCATGCCAACCGATTTCGAGGACAAGCCCTCACCCTGACGGCTTGCCGACATGCCGCCGGCATGCGGAGGCCCATCATTCTTGAACCAAAGATTGGCCGGCACAGGATTGCCGCGATGGCAGGTGTAGCAGGTTACACCAGTTTGCTGCACATGCGGCGTCCACATCGTGTTGATCTGACGCGTCATCTGCAACATGCGGCGTGCGACGACCTTGGTATAGAGGCCATCATCCGCCATGTTCTCAGGGTTATGGCAATAGGTGCAGCCTTCATCCGGTGCGACCCAATTCGTAATCGCGCCCATCAGCCGGTTGAACTCTTCAACATCAAGATCGCCAAGAACTTTGACGTTTTGGTAATCAGGGCTGTCTTTGACCTTGATGCCTGAGAGTTGCGCCGGAGGATCAGACTCGGGCGCAATGTTTTTCGACTTAACAATCGCTTCGGTGCGTGGGTTTTGCGTCCACACCATACCCACACCGCGAGGCCCTAATTGCGTCGATGCCATAGGCGGACGCTCCCAGTGCATCAGCGTGGCCATGGCCAGCAAGGCCCCGGCTGCTACCGCGATAAAGGCGAGACCATATTTCATGTTCATGATCGGGTCCTCCGCTTACTTGGCCGCTAGGGCAGGATCGAGGACCGGCGCCCACATGTCATACGCATATTCGGGCGCGAAGCCGTGCTTGATACCCCAGAGATACCAATTATCGACAACGGTTCCGGTTAGAAGAATGCCGATGCCGCCGGCCAGCGGACACAGCACCGCAAACCACCACGCCCAGCGATGGATGGATTCCATCGTTGCGTTAAAGCCCATCGTCCAACGCCAGAACAAGGCCGCGCGCTCAGATGCCGTACCGCGATCAACAATCTGTTCGATTTCACGCTCACCACCCAGCCGCGATACGGCCAGAATGGTTGCCGCATGCATCGCGAACAACAAAGCCGAACCATAAAGGAAGGCAATCGAGAGCATGTGGAACGGATTGTAGAACAGATTGCCGTAGCGGATCGAAAAAGCGGCCGTCCAGTCAAGATGCGGGAAAATGCCAAAAGGAACCGCTTCACCGAAATTGCCCATCAGCAATGGACGGATAAAGCCCAGCACCAGATAGAGCCAAATGGCAGCGGCAAATGCCCACGCCACATGCGTGCCCATGCCCAATGCGATGGCCCGGCGATAGGTCCGCACCCACCACAAAATAATGCTCGCGGTTAAGAAGAAACCGGCGAGAAGCCACCATCCGCCCTCCGCCATTGGCGGGAAGTGAAGGCCATATTTTGCGGGTGGCGGCTCAAGCGCCAGCCAGAACAATTGCCGCACAAATTGTATCGGATTCCAGTTAACCGATGCCCACATGTTGAGACCGATAATCTCAAAGGCAATCACACCGCAAAGGATCGATAAAATGCCAAGCCAACCGAGATAGATCGGGCCAACTTGCGCATCCCCCAACAGGCCGAACAGATGCACGAAAATGGGCTTGCCAACCCGTTCCCGGTTGCCGCCATTCGGGAGCGGAACACCCATATCGGCAGGTCCATGGATCTGCGTCCGGGTAAAAATATTTTGATATTCGATCATTGTTATTGTCCTCGCTTAGGACCAGATCGGGAGGTCAAGCCACCAGTTCCACCACTCCGGCCAACCTTTGGTCCAAAGCGGTCCACTGATGACGATACAAACGGCACTGAAGAACACCGCACCCAAGGCCAGAAACAGGCCGAGGCGGTGAATACCAAGCGTACCGATCGAGTAGCCAATCGTGTCACGGAAAAAGCTGTTTTCATGCTCGGCCGTTTTAACGGGTTCACCCTTTTGCGGGTTCGTCGCCGACAACACGAGAGAGCCGTGCAAGCCAAGCGCCATGGTCGTTGTGAAGAACAAGGACACAGCAATCATATGCGCTGGGTTATAATGGAAATGCAGGTATTGGTAGCCAACATTCGAAACCCAATCGAGATGGCTGATGATCCCGTATGGAAATCCGTGTCCCCATGCGCCCAACAAAATCGGCCGGACGACAACAAGCGTGACATAGGCACCAATGGCAAAGCTGAACGCGAATGGAACGTGATACCCAATGCCGAGCTTGCGGCAAATTTCAACTTCGCGTAGCGCCCATGAAACGAAAGAGCCAATGGCGCAAACCGTAATGACTTGCCAGAAGCCGCCTTCTTTCAAAGGTGCCATGCCTAATCCGTATTTCAGATCGGGCGGCGCGATATTGATTTGGAAAATATTCCAAGTCGGTCCTTGAGACGCGGCATAAATAATCAATGCGGTTCCAAGCGCTGCGAAGAAGATCGTCAGAACGCCGAAAAAGCCCACATAAAACGGACCCATCCAAAAATCGAACAGGTCTCCACCGATCAAGGTACCGCCACGGACGCGATACTTTTTTTCGAAACTGAGCATTGCCATCCGGGTCTCTCCATCTCAGCCAGAGCAATTAGTAAAAGCAGGGTCGTTAGTGGACGGAGCAGACCGCGCGGGAATACTCCGTCCACAAGTTAGCCAAGATCATCAGCGTTAGCTGATCATCTCGCTGATCGTCACATCCAAAGCAGCTGCCTTCTTTGGTCCTTCGATCCAGTTGAACCGGCTCGTCGAGAGAAGGATGAAGTGGATGGTGAATGCAAGAACAGCTAGAAATACCGCTAGGGCAATCAAGGTCCTGCGTGGATCGAACATCAGCCAAATACGCCACATGATTCGATCCTCCTTACGAGAACATCGATGTCAGCTGCGAAACAGCTGGCAAGATGTGATCGTTGAGCGAATAGCCATTCACCCCTGGAAACCATGGGCGCCAATTCCAAACGAGGAAGTGGGCGATAATCGCCACAACCACATATGCAATCGTGCTGGACATGAACATCGAGTGGTATTCTTTGGCTTCCGCCTCAGTTAAACCCGTTGAACTCAACGGGCCATTATTATCAGCCATTGCAATTCCTCCGGCTGAGGGCCTTTAGGTCCCCGTTACCGCGACGACCCTCGCGGCTCAGGCCGCCAATTCACTCGCAAGGAGATCATCGACGGGTATTCGCCAGGCTTGCGCCGAACGAATGGATGATCGTCCGCTCTCACATGAAAGCGAACGGTATCGAGTTATAGGTAGCAATCTTGGCTACCTTGAAAATGGATTTACCATCGTCTTGATCGCTCACCGACCAACGCGAACGGCGCGGAATGAGACGCGATAGCGCCACGGCAACGAGAAAGATCGGATAAGCGAGGCAGAAGACGAGATTGAATTCTAACCGTGCCGTCTCTTTACCGCTGGATACTGAAGACATGGTGGTACTCCCCCCTCTTAATCGGCTCGATGCCGAAGATTTGAACATTGTGTTCATCACGCAAATTCCTTCTTGGCGACGAGCACATCACTTTCCGCGACACGGTTGGATTGCGACCTTCTCGCCACCCGTTCCGCACCATCCCGAAGGCGCTTTGCTGCCGAAATTCTCACAAGGATCGGCTGGCTTTCGACAATGGCATCGAAGGCGGCCTTCGCCTCGTCATCCCACGTCAACTCTTCGTGCTGGCGCACAGGAGTCGCCTCGACCTTGTCCATCTCGGTGCCAAGCGGTAAAATATTGAACAAGGCCGTGAAGAGCGCGTTGCAAACTTCCTGAATGAGATAGGTGGCACCCGCATAGCCCATAAAGGGCGTACCCGTATGACGGCGAATAATCGCGCCGGGGAACGAGGCTGGAATAAACACGCCACGGCCACCCGCTTCGGCAAGATACATGTTTTCATTGTAGCTTCCGAAAAGGATAAGCGGCGCCTTCTCTTTGACCATCATACGGATTGCTTCATTATCCGTCTTTTCGCCAGCCTTCCGCGCGACCGCAAAATGGCAGGGCAAGCCCATTTCGTCTTCAAGGAAATGCCGTATGCCGCGCGTATAGGTCTCGTTCGCCACAACAGCAAAGCTGGCCGTGCCGAAGAAATCTTGGGTTACTGACCGCCATAAATCCCACAAAGGTTTAATGGTCGTGTGTTTTTCACGTTCAATGAAGGGCTCAGGATCAAGGCCCAAAATTTCACCAAGCGTGCGAAGAAATTTTGTCGTCGAATGCAAACCGATCGGCGCCTGCAAATAAGGACGATCCAAGGTTTCGCATAGCTTGCGGCCATATTCGCGGTACATGCAAATATTGGCATCCGCATTGATCAGCTTTGGCACATCGGCCAAATGGCTACCAAGCGGAAATGTCATATTGATCTCTGCACCAATGCCTTCGACAAGGCGGCGCATTTCATGGAGATCCGACCACGTATTAAACGTGCCATAGATTGGACCGATTAAATTGACGCGGGGCTTTTCGCCTTCTTTACGAACAGGAGCAGCCGGAATTTTTTTCTTCTTCGAACCAAACTCAGTCCAAAGCCAGACCATGGCGCGATCGGCACTTTGCCACTGATCTTCATCAATCGTACGTGGCAAAAAACGTTGAATGCCGGTGCCTTGTGGCGTCACACCGCCACCGATCATCTCGGCAATCGAACCCGTGACAACAACACTGGGCAGACCAGGATCAAGCGTCTTATGCGCGCGCTTCATCGCGCCTTCGGTGCCGTGCTGGCCAAGCTCTTCTTCGCCCAAGCCCGTCACGACAATCGGTAATTCATGTGGCGGCAAGGCATCGGTATAATGCAGCACCGATGTAACAGGCAGGTTTTCACACCCCACCGGTCCATCAATGATCACCTGCAATCCCTTGATCGCCGTGAACACATAGACGGAGCCCCAATAGCCACCCGCACGATCATGATCGAGAACTAGCATGGCCGCACCTCATGAGAGACGAGAAGAGTCATATCGCGGTTGACTCCTCTGCTTTGGCGCGAGCGGCGAGCATGCCTTGGTATTTGGCGCGGAATTCCGGACGATCCTTTGGCGTATCTTCCCAGATGCCGGTCGCGTGTCCTGTTCCAACACCCTCAAAGAAATCTTTCATGGCGTCGAAGCGGTCTTTATTGGCAATCGCCGCATTGATGACCTGCGCCAGTGAGCCTGCACCGGCTGGACCCATTAATGGACGCGCTGAAATAAGGTTTGTGAAATAGAGCGCGGGAATGGCCATTTGCTTGGCCTTTTGCACAACAGGCGTCGTGCCAACGGCAAGATCGGGTTTATAGAATTCCATCGCAGCAAGGTCTTGTTCGAGCGATGCACGGAATTTAACTTCAACACCAAGCGCTTCGAGCCATTCACGATCCGCATCGGACCATTTCGTGCGCGGACAGGCCGAGCCAACATAATGCACTTCCGCGCCGCTTTCGATCAGCAAGCGGGCTACTAATAATTCGGATCCTTCATAGCCCGATACGGTCAAGCGGCCTTTAATTGGCTTTGCAGCAAGCGCGCCTTTAATCGCAGGCAGGATCATATTTTGCGCATTGGCAATTTTATCAGCAGAGACGCCACACGCATCCCCGATAGCGGCAAGCCAATCTGCCGTTCCATCATAGCCAACAGGGGCCGAGCCAATAACCTTCCGGCCTGCATTTTCAAACTCGCGGATGGAAGCCGTGTAGAAAGGATGAATGGCAGCAACGGCTGCGCAATCAAAGGCCGAGAATAATTCGCGCCATTCGCGGGTGGGAACTACGGGACCTGCGGCCAAGCCCATAGGCTCCAAGAGGCGGCCAATGACAACAGGATCAGCCGGGAACATTTCGCCTAACAGCGTTACTGTTGGCAGATTGCTTTTTGCGGTACGCGGGGCGGCAACGGGGCCTTGGCGAATTTCGTTCGCCGCATATTTGAGCATCGCACCCGCCAACACATCTTTGGCTTCCGCATGCGTTGGCACACCAAATCCCGGCACATCAATTCCGATGATGCGAACGCCGTTGATTTCTTTTGGCAGCAATTGCAACGGCACGCCCGAGGCGGTTGGCACGCACAGATTGGTCACCACAATCGTGTCATAGAGATCAGGATCGGCGAGCTTGAACACCGCGTCGCGAATATCTTCAAATAATTTTCCGGTAACGAGCGTTTCGGAATTAAACGGCACATAGCCGACCGTGCGGCGCGCGCCATAAAAATGCGAGGTAAAGGTCAGCCCATACACGCAGCAGGCCGAGCCTGATAAAACCGTCGCCGTGCGCCGCATCCGCAACCCAACACGAAGCGATCCGAAAGCGGGGCACATGCTTTGCGGTTGATCATGCGGACCAACCGGATAATCCGCCGCATATTGGGCCAGAATTTCCGATTTACCTGCAGAGGACGCCGCCTTTTTAAGCTCGTCTTTGCCGCCATGGCATGACATTCCGCTCACATCCGGCGTTGCGGCCGTTGCGCTTTCTGGAATGGTCATTGTGTTGGCGGTTTCAAGCGTCATGGTTGTTCTCACACCGTGTCGTAGACAACTTCGAGGGATGTGAATTCCGGCAAGACACCGCCGCACATATCGGCTTCGGTTGCGGGCTGCAGAACAACACCGCGACCAACCGCATCGCCCTTAAACAACGCCAACAGACCATCTTGATCCAATGGCGTCGGATGCTTTGGCGGAGCCGCCACAACATTATCGGCGAGATCTTGGAAGAGCGAAGCCCACTCGCCACCCGGACGACCGACGATTTCATAATTCGCGCTCTTGCGACGGATGTCTTCGTTTTGCGGAATAGCCGCTAACACCGGAATACCGACTTGCTCGGCAAAGGCATGCGCTTCACCGGTGCCGTCATCCTTGTTGATCACAATGCCTGCAACACCAACATTGCCGCCAAGCTTGCGGAAATATTCCACCGCCGAGCACACATTGTTTGCGACATAAAGCGATTGCAGATCGTTTGAACCGACGATGATGACCTTCTGGCACATGTCACGCGCAATCGGCAGACCGAAGCCGCCGCAGACCACGTCGCCTAGGAAGTCGAGCAGCACATAGTCAAAGCCCCATTCATGGAAGCCGAGCTTTTCGAGCAATTCGAAGCCGTGAATAATACCACGACCACCGCAACCGCGGCCAACTTCGGGCCCGCCGAGTTCCATCGCGAAAACACCATCGCGGATGAAGCAGACATCGCCGATTTTAACATCATCGCCAGCGAGTTTCTTTTTTGCCGATGTCTCGATAATCGTCGGGCACGCACGGCCACCGAACAGAAGCGATGTCGTATCGCTTTTCGGATCGCATCCGATGAGCAAAACGCGCTTGCCGGTTTGCGCCATCATGTAGGAGAGATTGGCCAGCGTGAAGGATTTGCCAATGCCGCCTTTGCCGTAAATGGCAATCACTTGCGTTTCTTTTTTGATCTCGCCCGTGTGAACCGGATCGGGTTCAATCGCGGCCTCCTGACGGAGCTTGGCTTGGCGTACGAGATTAACGTCGATCGTGTTCATGCGTGATGTCTCCAGTCGAGAACCATCTTGAGGCAGTTGGGGTCGGTAAAGGCGGTGCGATACGCGTCGGGTGCTGATTCAGGCGCAGCAAAATGCGTGATGAGACCATCGAGATTGAGCTTGCCGGAGCCGATCAAATCGGTCACCGCTTCAATATCGCTACGTGCCCATTCAGCTGCGATACGAATGCGGGCTTCGCGCATAAAGGCGGGCGGAAAAGTAAAGCTCAGCGGCTCTTCATAAAAGCCAGCGAGCATAACTTCGCCGCGCTTGCCAAGCCTACCGATAAGCAAATCCAAAATACCTTGCGCGCCGCTCGCATCACAAATCGCGGAGTAATTCCGGCGCTCGTCGGTAACAGGATCAATAACGTCATAACCGACATTGCCTGAGCGACGCAGCTGATTGGTTTCCCACACCGTCGGCGCTTCATGGCCAAGCGCAAGCGCGATACGCGCAATCAACCGGCCAACAATACCATGTCCAACAACGAGATCCGGAATGCGCGCACCCTCACCCGCAATCGCGTGATAGGCGGTGGCCGCTAGCGCGATTAAAACACCGTTCTCGCCAATATGCTGCTCGATCGGCACAACGCGCGCCGCAGGCACCACCAGACGCGAAGCCGCGCCACCAAAAAGCCCGCGTACTTCGCCAAAGCAATTGGCACCGGGAACAAACACACGGTCGCCTTCGTGCAAGCCCGACCCGCGCGAGGTTTGCCGCACGCGGCCTACGGTCTCGTAACCGGGCACCAAAGGATAGGATAGACCGGGGAAAGGCGGCATCCGCCCCGTCCAAAGCAGCCGTTCGGTTCCCGAGCTGATGCCGGACCATTCAACATCGACAACGATGTCATTGGTGCCCGCCTCAGCCAGATCCATCGCCCGTAAGGCTAAATGTTCCGGCTTTTCCAGGACGACCGCTACGGTCTGCATTTCGACATCCCCCTCGAACCCGGCACCTTCTGAACCTTCAGCGATCCGGACCATTCTCAATGTGTCATCTTATAGTGACACTTATAAACGTCAAGTTATTGTGACGGTATTTTGTTCTATGTCAAATGGCGAGGACGACTATTCCGGTAATAAGTGGGTTTTGCGTTGCAACCACCCGGGCCGATCGAAATCCGGCCTTTTGTCCGATTGCTGCAATCTCCGCCGCAGTTCGAGTCTTTCCCTGCCCCATAGCGGCAAAATACAGCCCAAAATAGGCATCCGTGACGGGCTCAATCGAGGCGACACCGGACAAAGGCTCTGCGACAATCAGTACACCATTGGGCTTCAAAGCCTGATAGGCAGCGGCCATTATAGTTTCAACCGACGCGTCATCATGGTCATGAAGCACGCGGATTAAGGTTGCCACATCGGCTGAGTCGGGCAGCGGATCGGCCAGAAACGATCCCCCGATCACCGAAACGCGCTTGTCCAGTCTGGCTGACACAATCCGCTCTTGGGCGATCTGGCCAACCGCCGGAAGATCAAAAAGCGTAAAGGCCAACCGCTTGTGCCGCGCCGCAGCGGCCAAAATGAAGCTGCCATTGCTGCCCCCAATATCGAGCAAATGGCGGTGGCGGCTGAAATCATAGGCGTTCAAAATTTCACGCGCGACCGCGCTCTGGCTTTGACCCATCAAATCGGTATAGGCGGAAACCGCATCGGGGTGGGTTTCCTGGCCATGGTGGTCGGCCGTATAGGCCCAATAGGATTGTAATTCCGTTAGCCCTTCCCCGCCTTTAATCACGCCCAGCGGGTCGGCCAGATCGCGATAGAGGAGATGATGGTGCTTGATAAAGCCCGCGATCCAAGGGTTGCCGATCAGCGCCGCACCGTGAATGCCCAAATCATAGTGACCCTTGCTGGTAAGCTCTAAAATCTTCAGCGAAACCGCGGCTTTCAGCAGTCTTTCGAGACGATTTTCGGCAAAGTTCAAATCCCGCGCCAGCGCCTTAAGGCTTTGGGGCGCCCGCGATAGACGTTCGATCAAGCCCAGCTCGACGCAAGCCACCAGAGTTTGCGAATAGGTAAAACCGGCAATTAAATCAAAGAGTTGGCGGGACCGCAGCCGCGCAATAGGTCGGGTCAAAGGAAAAGCGGTCGCAAAATTTTGAAACGCGACACGTCCCATTAATTGGTTGCGAAACCGCCGCCAATGATCCTGAAACCACCCAAATCCCGACATTTTGACCGATCAGGCTGCAACCGTACGCGCGCTAAGGCCGGTCACAAGGCTGCGCGAAACAGCAGCAATCTGCTTGGCCAAAGGCTCGGCACCGGGGCATGGCGGGATCGCCGCAAGGGCATCCGCCAATAAATCCTCAAACCGCTGCATGGCACCATCAAACCCTAAAGCCGCTACCGCATTCGGGCGATGATGGGTCTCGTCTTGCCCGACCGGTTTCCCCAAATCCTGCTCGGAGCCTGCCACATCGCGCAGATCATCGGCTACCTGAAACGCCTCGCCAATCGCATAACCCAACGCCTGCCAAGCTTGCGGCTCATATCCTGCAGCAGCAGCGCCTGCCATGGTGCAGGCCGCAAACAACGCGCCCGTCTTGGCCCGTTGATAGCGCACCAAATCAATCTCGTTTTCGCATTCCCATGCTTGGCCCGCAGCAATGCCCGAAGGTCCGCCCACCGCGGTCGACACAATTTTGACCAACGGGGCCAATCGCTCTGGGGACAGCGCCAAACGAACCGCCAATTGCTCAAATGCCAAAACAATCAGCGCGTCACCGGCCAATACAGCAATTCGTTCGCCATAAGCCAAATGCACCGAAGGCTTACCGCGCCGCATGCCGGCATTATCAAAGCAGGGTAAATCGTCATGGACCAGTGAGGCGCAATGCAACAGCTCAATCGCCGCCGCAGCAGCCGTTGCCGCAATCGGGCTCTTATCGCCGCACGCCATCGCAACAGCAAGGCAGAGGCGGGGCCGAATGCGCGCGCCGCCCGGAAAAACCGCATAGCCGAGCGCTTCGGCAAGAAGAGGAGGACAATCGGATCCGGCTGCACGGGAAATGGCGGTCTCGAGCTCTTGCTCAATGCGCAATGCAACATCCATCCTTTTTCTCCCCTCACAACCGGTTGTACATTTTTATGGTCGCTTTATAGTGTCATGAAAGATTGACATATTTCAAGTGGACACGCAACAGGAGCCTTACCGCGTGCAGAACAAGCCCATCGTGATTGTTGGCGCAGGCATTGGCGGGCTCTCGGCTGCCTGTCTCTTGGCGGCACGGGGCGAGGATGTCGTTATCATTGAGCGACAGGCTGCACCGGGCGGCAAAATGCGGCATATCCCGATTGATGGCGCCTTGATTGATGGCGGGCCTACCGTTTTCACCATGCGCTATATTTTCGATGCCATCTTCGCGGAGGCCGGAACGAGCTTGGAGGCGGAGTTAGGATTAAAGCCCCTTTCTGTTTTAGCGCGTCACTCTTGGGGCCATGGCGCGGAGTTGGACCTCTTTGCTGATCTCACCCAATCCGCCGACGCCATCGCGCAATTTGCCGGACCTGAGGAAGGAAAGAATTTTTTATCGTTTCAAGCCGAATCCCGTCGCGTCTTCAATGCTCTGAAAAAGCCTTTCATTGAATCGCAGCGCCCAAACCCGTTAAGCCTCGCAACATCAAGCGGGCTTGGTGGCATGCTTGAACTCATGCGGATCAATCCGTTTGAAACGCTATGGTCAGCCGTCTCACGCCACTTCAAGGATCAGCGCCTTCGCCAACTTTATGGACGATATGCAACCTATTGCGGATCATCGCCCTTTGAAGCGGTGGCAACCTTGATGCTGATTGCGCATGTTGAACAAGATGGTGTCTGGTCTGTTGAGGGTGGAATGCATGCCGTCGCGCGGGCCTTCGAGCGGGTTTTTCTAAAATTGGGTGGCACCATTCGATATAGCGTGTCGGCGTCAGAAATTGAAACCAAGCAGGGTCATGTATCGGCTCTCCTCACGTCCGATGGAGACCGAATAGAATGTTCGGATATCATCATCAATGCTGATGTTAATGCCGTTGCTTCCGGCTTTTTTGGATCATCCGTTCAACATGCCGTTAAGGCTGTACCCATTAAAGCCCGATCACTTTCGGCGATTACATGGGCCGCCCATCTTACGACACAAGGATTTCCGCTCGAGCATCACAATGTTTTTTTCTCGCGCGATTATAACAAGGAATTTGGTGAAATAGCCTCAGGCTATCCAAGCGACCCGACGGTTTATATTTGCGCGCAAGATCGCCCCGATCATGCAAGCGGAAAAGAGCGTCTGCTTATTCTCGTTAACTCGCCTGCCAATGGCGATCATGCGCCACAGGCACATGAAAAAATAGAAATGGCCATGCGGTTGAAACTCGCGCAATGCGGTTTGAATATCGAGTGGGATGAAACGCGCGTGGTAACAACGCCGCCTTCCGGATTTGCGGGATTATTTCCGGCAACAGGTGGCGCGATTTATGGAAGGGCTTCGCACGGATGGTTGGCATCGTTTCAGAGGGCGGCAGCGACAACGAAAATTCCGGGCCTCTATCTAGCAGGGGGCAGCGCCCATCCGGGACCGGGAGTACCGATGGCCGCGATGTCGGGTCGCTTAGCCGCCGACGCTCTGATGGCTCAGCGTGTTTCGACGCGCAAGTTCCGTCGGGGGGCTATCACTGGTGGTACCTCGACGCGTTAAGCGATGATAAAAAACATGGTCTTGCGATTATCGGATTTGTAGGCAGCGTCTTCTCGCCCTACTATGCCTTTGCCCGTCGTCGTGGCATGACCGATCCAGAAAATTTTTGCGCCATCAATGTCGGTCTTTATGGCGAAACGGGCCATCGCTGGACCATGACCGAACGCGGCAAAAAAAGCCTGCAGCGCACGCCAACGTCTTTCAATGTCGGTCCTTCTAGCATGGCATGGGAGAATGATTGCCTCGTCATTCGCATTGATGAAATAACAGTACCATTTCCCTCCCGCGTCAAAGGCGAAATTCGTCTCTATCCGACCATCTATTCCGACTATCACGCTCACCTTGATCCGAAGGGCGAGCATCATTGGCGCCCTGTTGCCCCTTTGGCCCGCGTTGAAGCAAAATTTGAAAAGCCAAATCTGCAATGGCGGGGAACCGGCTATCACGATATGAATTGGGGAAGCGTACCGTTAGAAGATAGTTTTTCGAGTTGGTTTTGGTCGCGGACCGCCACGCAAAAAGGCGCGCATATCGTGTATGATCGAACCCTTCGCGATCAAAGTGCTGCGGGCTTTGCCCTTGAAATTGATCGGTCTGGTCACGCCACCGAAATGGCTCTTCCAAAAGCCATCGAACTCGGTACAACATTTTGGCAAATGAAGCGGCCTGCACGAGCTGATCATCCGGCCATCGTTGAAGCGACGTTAGAAGATTCACCCTTCTATACCCGCTCCCATGTCAAGACCGTCATTGATCGTGAAGCGGTTGATGTCTTTCACGAGAGCCTATCGCTTGATCGGTTTAGAAACCCTGTCATTCAAACAATGCTGCCGTTTAAAATGCCGCGACGCGCTTGGTAGAAAATGTATTCTTACTGATCCGTCTTGGCCAATCGGATGAAAAGATTAGCAACCCATTCAGCCCGTTCATTAAACGATTCGGGCAAGTGCTTTGGCTCTGGTGCTGCGGCAACGGCATCAACGATAAAGGCTGCTTCTTCAAGCACAGGATAAGGCATTATCGCGCCCAAAAACAGGCTCGATTGAATGGCTTTTCCGATCAGCATGAGCTTACGACTCTTCGGAACAACGGCCCGTTGACTGATGCTGTCATACCCATTGAGGCGCACTTGATGACCGATCGCCGAATAAAGCAGTCGTGATGCATGAATGGCTGGTCGGCAGCGTTTTGGCAGCATCGCAATGCCTGAAATCGAACGCTCATAAAACCGATCTGCATCGGTCAATAGCCGCTCAATCACCAACGTTAGTTCAGGCGATGGTTTGGGGTCTGCAAGGAATGCATCCGGATCAAGGCTCGCCTCGCGCAACCAATCTTCCGGCAAATAAAGTCGACCAAGTTTGGCATCGGCACCAACATCGCGCGCAATATTGGAGAGCTGCATCGCCACGCCTAAATCACAGGCGCGTGCAATGGCATCCGGCGAGCGTGAACGCATGATGATCGCCATCATCGCACCAACCGCTCCTGCGACCCGAACCGAATAGGCGTAGACATCGCTCGTGGTTTTACACCGCTTTCCCGAAGCATCCCATGCGAAGCCTTCGATCAAAGCATCGGGCAGGCTGCGAGGGATCGAATAGGTCAATGCGAGATCGGCAAAGGCGCGATCGGCACAATGGGGTTCGGGCTTGAGCGCATAGATCGCATCAAGGCGCAAACGAAGGCTTTCGACAGCCGCTTCGATATCGTCGGATTCATCGACCACATCATCGGCAACCCGACAAAACGCATAGAGCTGACGGGCGGCATCGCGGATGCGTTGGGGCAAGAGTTTCGAGCTCGTGTAGAACGTCTTGGAACCCGCCTTGATCATCGCGCGGCATTCGGCGAGATCAGCAGGGCTAACCAGCAAACGGGCTATTTCCGTATCATAAATCAAAAGCCGCTTCTCACTATCCGAACCTTACGTTTTATGTAGCGTAACACTGCGCTTATTCACCTGACAATGCAGCCCATTCCGATAAAGGCCGCGTCCAGGCAAGGTCCCGTGTGGCCGCAATTCCGAAGGGAATTTTATCACGCCGAGCGTCGGCTATGATGCCGCGCGCCGTCCAAGGCATTGAAATCATTGGCCAAGGATCATCGCTAGCAAAGGTGACATCTTTGGTCTTCCACAAATGGACGAGATTGTCGCGAAACCGCGGCCAATCTCCAAAACTATCCTGCGTTTCTTGCACACAAGACCAAAATTGCATCAATTTCCGCTCTTTTTTGAACCGAATCGTCGATTTTTGACCCAAAATGGCCGGTGCGATGTCCTCGGTCTCAAAGAAATGCAACCCACTTGTCGTCCTAGGGTTGCACTCAATGGCATAAGGAACGCCCTCCGAATCGAGCATAAAGTCAAAAGAAATAAAGCCATTCCAATGGGTTGCGGCAACAAATCGCTCAACCCACGCATCGATCAAAGGCACTTCCACACGCTCAAAACCGCATGCAACCGTTCCCGACAAAACAGTCGCCCGATAAATCGCCGTCCCAATCACCTTGCCATCCATCGCCAGCGTACAGGTGCTGCACTCTTCCCCTCGAATAAGACGTTGAATAACATCGTCTTTTTGCGCCACTATGGTCGCGCCTACGGGATAAAACCGCACTCCATTTCCAGCGCAAGAATGGCGCGGCTTTAAAATAAATGGGCCCGAATTTGCAATTTTTTGGGCCAATTCGGTCCCAAAAGCAGCCGATTCCGGCACTTTAAGGCCCAATTCGGCCGCTAAAGCGATAAAATCGAATTTATCATGCACCCGATGAATTTCACCCGCCGGCATGGAAAAAACCGGAACCGCCAAATCGAGAAAATTCGGCAATTCGGCCACAAACATCACATCTTCTGACACCGGAACGACGAAATCGATCGATTCTTGGGCAATAATCCGCGCTAAAGCCACAAGATAGGCCCTTGGGTTGGTGGAAGGGGGTGGGGTTTGGTGGCTTTTGGCTACGGAACGGGAGGCACCCATGAGGTGGGAGGGGGAAGGGTCCGCGACGACGACGCGCCAGCCTAAGCGCGCAAAACTTCTTGCAATATCAAGGCCTTTTGGCAGGCGTCCCAGGGTTAAAAGCACCGAATGGGTCATTTTAGACAGCCCGGACGTGCATGAAAATCTGCTCCGTTGGGCGCGTGGTTAAACGGGCCGCGGGCGTTACTTTTTCTGGATTAAGAACGGAAAAATCAAATGATTTCAATAGGCTAGCGATGATGAGTACGGCCTCGATGCTGGCAAAAGCGGCGCCGGAACAGATGCGGGGGCCGAGGCCGAAGGGAATATAGGCGTTTGCCGGAATATCGCGCTCGCGATCGGGAGAAAACCGTTCCGGATCAAAGACATCCGGATCCTGCCAATATTTTTCATGCCGGTGAAGCACCCAAGGAGACACGATTACCAGAGCTCCTTTGCGTATTTTTCGAGTACCCAAAACGGTGTTTCGAGTAGTCACACGCGGAAGAAAGGTAATGGGGGGATAGAGTCGGATAGTTTCTCGAAACACATTTCGCGTGAAAACGAGCTTTTTGGTGTGCTCAAACGTTATTGGACCATCGCCCGCCAATTCTTCAACTTCCGCGCGAATGCGCGCCACCATCTGGGGTTGTTGGGCGAGCAAATAAAACACCCATGTCAACGCACTGGCACTCGTTTCATGGCCCGCCAAAAACAAGACGCCCAGCTGATCAATCAACTCCTCGCGGGAAAACCCGTTGCCATCCGCATCTTTAGCGAGCGAGAGCGCCTCCGCGATATCGTCAAAGCTTGCGCCCTGCTCCGCCTGTTTCCGATCGAGGAGATCGCCGAGATGCTTCCGAATAATGCGGCAAGCCTCAAGCACCTCGGGCTTTTGCGGGGCCTTGGTCCAAGCCTTCTCGGTAACAAGCCGAACGATTTCGACCTGTGCTACACTCCGCTCGAATAGAGTAAAAGCATCAAACACTTCTTGCGCGGCGCCAAATTCCAAGCCTGTTGAAAAAACGGTGCGGCAAATAATATCGGCGGTTAAATGCGACATCATCAAATCAAGACTAAAGGGCGCGCCCGATACCGCCTCTCGCTTCAGGGATTGAAGACATTCGGAAACGCCTGCTTCCATCGACGGAAAGGCACGGTTAATGCGCATCATGCTAAGCGCCGGATCAACCATATCGCGCTGACGCCGCCATGTGGCGCCAGAGGAAACAAAAATACTATCGCCGATCAAAGCCTCAAGCGCATTGACCATTAAATCGGACTTCGGGAAAATCTCTTCGGGATCCAGCAAGACCTGCCGCACAAGATCAGGCTGGTTGACAATATAGGTCGAGCGCCTTGACCAACCAAGCGGCCCCATATCCATCCGATATGCGGCACCCGGAATAAGATTCAAAAGATTGCCATCGCCACTCATCATCGCTCGAATTAAAGACGCAAGGGCGTTGAGGGGGCGGGGTCGAGGGGGCTTGAACACTTTAGTCGTTTCCGGCCTTTTTCAGTTTTCTTTACAGGTGATCATGTCAAGTGTTACGCTTTTTCACAAGTAGGCAGGCCTTAATCATGATCCACGATCTTTTTCGAATTTTGATCGCACTGCACATTACGACGGGAGCGACCGGCGCGATCAGCTTTTGGATTCCTGTTATCGGTCGCAAAGGCGGCACCCAGCATCGCCGATGGGGCAAATTGTTTACGCGCGTTCTGCTTGCGACAGGCAGTTTTGCGATTTGCTTGAGTCTATTGACCCTCATCGATCCCTTATCAACCCATCCGCATTTGGTTGATCAGTTTGATCCGGAATTTATTCGCGGCATTTTTGGTTGGATGATGCTTTTCTTAGGAATCCTCACCATCAATCTCACTTGGTATGGATGGCTCTGCGTCCAGCATAAGCATAATCGCGCCGCGATGCGCGAGTGGCGAAACGTGGTGCTGCAACCCCTCCTCATTCTTGCCGCGCTGAATTGCGCCATTCAGGGCATGCTGATCAATCAGATTTTAATGGCCGCGATTTCCTTCGTCGGATTTGCGACCGCGTTCACCAATCTCTGGTTTCTTTATAAGCCAAAGGCCGGCCCAAAAGATTGGTTGAAAGAACACCTCAAAGCGCTCGTTGGCTCTGGCATTTCCGTTTACACGGCCTTTATGGCCTTCGGTTCAATCCGAATTTTACCTGCGCTCGCTTTAAACCCCCTGATGTGGGCCATCCCCTTAACAACCGGCGTTTCGATTATCCTTTGGCATTGGTGGAAGTTGGATTGCGGGTACCGCCATTACGCCGGGGTGGTAACGCGGCTCATCCGAAAAGCATCGGCATCCGGTACCTGATCGGCGACAACTTTGGCGGACGAGATAACACCCGGAAGGCCCGCGCCCGGATGCGTTCCGGCACCAACCAGATATAGGCCTTCGACTTCCTCGCTCCTATTGTGCGGTCGGAACCACGCGCTTTGAAAGAGCTGTGGCTCAAGCGAAAATGCAGCGCCTTTATAGGATAAAAGCCGATCCTGAAAATCAATCGGCGTCAACATATGCGAGGTAACAATGCTATCTGAAAGACCCGGTAGAACCGTTTCTTCAAGCCGTTTTTCAATCGCCTTCCGATAGGGTTCAGCCTGCGTTTTCCAATCGGTTCCGCTATCGAGATGGGGAACGGGAGCCAAGACATAAAACGTATCGCATCCATCGGGCGCCAAAGACGGATCCGTCATGGTCGGACGATGCAAGTAGAGACTGAAATCTTTTGCCAAAATTTTTCGTTTGAAAATATCGGTCAGCAATTGCTCGTAACGCGGACCTAAAATCATCATATGATGATAGACATCTTCGTAGCGTTTATTGGTGCCAAAATACCATACGAAAAGACTCATCGAATAATTTGCGCGGGCAAGCTTACGGTCCGTCCAGCGCTTGCGAGGATATTCTTTTAACAAGGAACGATAGGTTGTCGCTGCATCGGCATTGGATACCACAATGTCCGCATCGATAACTTCACCCGATACCAAGCGCACGCCGGTTGTGCGGCCATCGGCAACAAGAATTCGGTCAACTTGTGCACCATAGCGAATGGTTGCACCATGGCGCTCCATTAAATTGACCATGCCTTTAACAAGCGCGCCCGTTCCGCCCATCGCAAAATGAACAAGGTGCAAGCGTTCGAGGTGCGCAATGAGGCAATAATAAGCCGTTGTCGTTAGCGGATTGCCGCCAATTAATAGAGGATGGAAGCTAAAGGCCACGCGTAATTTATGGTTGGTAAAATAATCACTCACAACGCCGAAGACCGAGCGGTATCCTTTTAACCGAATAAGGTCCGGGGCGGCTTTAACGACCGACATAAAATCATTGAACGGCTGATCGGCCAATTCCGTAAAAGCGATGTCATAGATGTCTTTGCTCGCCGCGACGAAGCGGTTAAAGCCTTCAACATCTTCCGGTGCAATACGCTCTACTTCTTTACGCATTCCATCAAGATCGGCAACACAGCTGATCACATCGCCATCATCAAACCGGATAGTATAGAACGGATCGATGGGTCTAAGATCAATATCATCAGACAAGGTAGCGCCAGCCGATTGCCATAATTCTTCTAGTAAATAGGGCGCGGTAATAATCGTGGGCCCTGCGTCAAAGGTAAAACCATCCTGCTTGTACACGTAAGCACGCCCACCCGCAGCATCCAATTGTTCGAGAACGGTAACGCGCCAGCCTTTAGCCGATAGGCGGATCGCTGCGGCCAATCCACCAAAGCCCGATCCTGTAATAATCGCATGCGGTTGATGAGGTTGGCCGGTCATTTTTTGAAATCCTTCTCTAGCGCTTTATGAAACCGCCAAAGTCCAAAACCTACAAGGCTAACGACGACCGGTATGGATAGGGCTACCGCCATATCCGTGTTGACATCGATACCATAGGCTTTGAGTCCCTTTACGCCATAGCCAACAAGGCCAACAATATAATAGCTGATGGCGGCAACCGAGAGCCCTTCAACCGTTTGCTGTAAACGCAATTGTAGGTTTGCCCGCCGATCCAATGATTTTAAAACGGCTTGGTTCTGCCTTTCGCGCGTAACGTTGACGCGCGTACTCAAAAGCAAGGTTGTGCGGCCAATGCGTTCCAATAAAGCTTCGTGGCGGGCAAAGACGGCGTGACAGGTTGCCATTGCCGGTGCCAAACGGCGGTCATTGAATTCTCGAAACGTTTGTAAACCTTCAATACGGTCTTCGCGCAAATCCTCGACCCGGCTTTGCACAATATCATAATAGGCATTGCCGGCTGAAAAACGGAAATGCGTATCCGAACGCCGCCGCTCAACTTGCGCTTCAAGATGGGTGATGCGGTCAAATAATTTTGGTTCATCTTCTTCTGTTGCGTGCTCCATTCCGGCAATAATGGACAAGAGCTCCTGTTCGGAATGATGCAAAAAGGGTGATAGCTCTTTGGCGATTGGAAACGTTAACAGTGCCAAAGACCGATAGGTATCGATTTCCATAACGCGTTGAACAAGGCGTCCAAATTGTCGCGGTGCTAGACCGCCATCATAAAAAACAACCCGACCAAATCCATCCTCGTGAATTCTAAAATCCGTCAAGACGACGCCCTTGCCGCCCGATGTTGTTGAACCAATCAATGCGTTGCCGGCAAAGACCTCATCTGCCAATTGATCCGTCCGGATCTGTTCTTCTGGCATGGGCAAAAGAACGGCGTGATTGGCCGCAATCACTTCACCGGGGAGTTGAGCAAGCCATTCTTTTGGGACAGCATGAATTGCCGGATCGGAAAAGAGCTGCGTTTCATGGCCGGAGACAAAGAATTTATACCGCACAAATTCATTATGACGCTCCCATTTCACACGGAAGCTGCCAAAATCAGCGCTATAATGATTTTGCTCCTCACCCAATGGCTTGCCATTCATCATGCTGATCAACGATTGAATGGCTGATGTATCTTTGTTGCGATCTCCCGATGTGAACATCGCAAGATAAGTAAGCCGCATCGGTGCACGAAGCCGCTCGGGTGGACGGGCGTGAACTTCATCATTCAACGCGCGGCGTTGCGGATGGTCGACAAGCATTATGATGCTCTCCCAGGTGCATAGCCTTGATCGTGTGATTGTGCCTTAAAATTTTCCGGATTTAAAATAATGTTTGCCGCAGCCGCGGGGTCTTCCTCATGCGACAAATGCCCAAGACCCTTCATGACAATGATCGCGGAATGATGCGCCAATCGGGCAACCTCATCAGCCGTTTCAGGCGATACGGTTCGATCTTTGGTAGCCTTGACGAGATAGAGCATCGTACCTAGCCGACGCAACATCGCGGCCATTCCGCCGAGCTCCCATGCGGCCATCATGCTTAGCGTTCCGCCCACATGGCCTTCATCGCTGAACAGTTTTTGGTAATAGTGAACGCCTTGGTCGTTAATGTGAGAGCCAGTATCGTTCAAAAGCCGCTCAATGGCTGGTCGATCAGCCATACTGACGATAATTTTTTGAAGAACGCCAAAAGCGGCAATGGCTTTGGCAAGGGGCGAAAAGAACTGCCCGACAAAACCGGCAATCGGAAAAAAAGCCCCGTTGAAGCTGATGATATCCATTGGCTTTATATAGCCCGCTTGCACCATCTCGACCAGAATGGCAGCGCCTGCCGAATGGCCTACGACGCGTTCGGGTATTAGATTCATAGCCAGCAAAAGCTCATTTATTGCCTTTGCCATTCCGGCCAAAGAGAGCTGAGAGGCGCTTGCATATTTTGTAAAGCCATGGCCCGGAAGATCAAGGGCGATAACCTGATGGCTTTGTGCCAAGAGCGGCATCACATCCCGCCAAGTATGGGTTGATGAACCTGTTCCGTGAACAAGGAGAAGGGGTGAACCTTCGCCCATGATTTGCACGTGAAAGACAATACCGCCTGCGCTGATGAAACGACTCGCGGTTCTATTGGGCCAATCAGTGCCATCCCGCTCCCACTGCAAAGAGATCGTCATCTAGAGCCTCGCTCTGCCTTCATTGCGAGGCTAACATTGTGGGAAATCCGGGCTGCATCGGCATAAGGCAACGGCAAATGAACGCCGCCCATGGCGATGGCGAGTTTTCGCGCTGCTCCATCGCGGTTTTCGGAGAGATCAATCATTAGCGCTTGCACGCCTGTTAAGCGCAAAGCCTTGGCCGCCTCTTCTGATTCAAGCGATGCCTTGGCTCGGTCTGCTGTGCCGTCGCGGGTGATATTCGCCCGACCATCAGTGAGAAAGACAATGATAGGTGTACCACCGCTGCGGCGAACTTGCTCGGCGACGGTGATGGCCGCATCAATCGCGGCAGGTAGCGGCGTGCCGCCTCCGCCCGGAAGGTCCGCCAGGCTGCGGCGTGCGCGTTGCAACGAGCGTGTGGGTGGCAACAAAATCTCGGCGGCTTTTCCGCGAAACGCGATCAGTGCCACTTTATCGCGCCGCACGTAACAATCGGCCAAGATATATTCAACCGCGCCTTTCGCTTCGGCCATCCGGCGAATGGCGGCGGAGCCCGAGGCATCAACGACAAAGATAGCCGTGGTCTCGCGCTTTTGCTTATAGCGTTGAACGCGAAAATCTTCTTTGCTAACGATAATACCCGAACGGGTAGGCTGCGCCCGTTGGCGTAACGTTTGCCAAGGCGCTGCCGTGCGTAGCGTTTCAATCAAATTGAGCCGCGAGCCTTGGCGCGGATCTCCCCGTCTCGCATCCGCAGGACGACCCCGCATTTTACCCGCCTTTTGCGATAGTGAACCAGCGCCCGATTTTGCCGATTTTTGGATCATCGAGGCATGATCGAGCTGTTCCAATAGCCCAGGGGGCAGAGCGGCGCGGACCGCTTCAAGAATCACATCGGCCAATTCACCCTCAGTTGGCGTTTGGGGTTCTTGTTCGTCGTTGGGCGGTGGTTCCTCAGAAGGTGGAGGCTGGCTGTCTTGCTGTTCCTCTTGATCGGGCACCGGCATGAAGCGAGCACGATGCGCAAGGACAAGGGTCGCCGCGAGCTTCGCGTGTTCTTCTTCAACCGCGTCCGCCCCTTCGAGAGCGGCTATTAATTGCGCGACATGCGCGGCGAATAAGACTGGGCGCAGGGACACAATACCGAGCCTGAGCGCTGTACCGCTTAAAGCTTGAAGCAGTTCGTCGCGTACGTAAAGTTGCGATGCCTGCGCTGCGATTTCCGATACATCATCGGCTTCAATCTCATCAAACGAGATACAGGCGTTGAGATCGATATGAAACGCCATTCGTTCGGTTACAATCGATGGGGTTTTCTCCTCATCCTCAATCCCCTCATCGCACGCAACAATAGCAAAGCCGTTTTCGCCAGCACTGTCTAACGCGGCCGCTACATAAGAGGCTTTATCGAGAGCAAAGCGTTCGCTTGAGAGGAGATGCAAAGCGCCACCATCAACCTGTGAAAAAAGACCACGCTCGGCAATGGCCTTGCCGGACGACAATGTCGCCGCAACATCAAGCCCGCCCAGCAGCCGATCATTGGCCACATGATGTGGCACTTTGATGAAGGGCTTGGCGTCCGGCAAAAAGCGACGAAACATCGCGATCCAGCTGTCCCGTACGGGACCCGAGGGCCCGCGCAAGACGACACCGCCTAGGCCCGATGGATCACTCGCCAAAAGACGCGCAATGAGGACGGCATGGACCGACGCGGATGAATCGGAAATGCCATCAGGGGTCATGCGCCGAAGACTTCTTCCACCGCGCGGTCAATGCGCGTTCCGGATCCGGTCTCGTCAAGCGGATTACGACGCAAACGATGCCGGAGCGCGGGGCCTGCCATCCGCTTCAGATGATCCTCTGTCACCGTCGACTTACCTTCATAGGCCGCCAACGCACGGGTGACGCGCATGAGGGTGAGTTGGCCGCGGATGCCATCGGTTTTGAGATGGATGCACAATTCGGCGGCGCGCTGCATCACCGGATCAGGCATGGTCACATTCGGCAGGCGCTTGCGGCCCGCTACGAGTTTTTTCTGTAAAGCGACCTCGCTCTCGGCCCATTGAGCGACAAAGGCCTGCGGATCGGCCTCATAGGCCAGTCGCCGCTTGACGATTTCAACCCAGATCGAAACGTCGGCGGGCGTGCGCACATCAACCGACAGGCCAAACCGATCGAGCAATTGCGGGCGCAATTCGCCTTCTTCCGGATTGCCACTGCCCACGAGGACAAAGCGGGCGGGATGGCGGATGCTTAGTCCCTCGCGCTCCACCACGTTTTCACCGGATGCGGCGACGTCGAGCAACAGGTCCACAATGTGGTCTTCTAAAAGATTGACCTCGTCGACATAGAGATAGCCCCGATTGGCCGACGCCAAGAGACCGGGCTCGAAAGCTTTTTCACCATGCGACAAAGCGCGCTCCAAATTAAGCGCGCCGATCACGCGGTCTTCGGTTGCACCGAGCGGGAGGTCGACAACCGGAATTTGTAGGCTGCGCGTCTTGGGCTTGGCGTCAGCGCGGCACGAATCGCACATGGTTTGCGGCGAGGCTGGATCGCAATGATAGGCACAGTTTGTCGCCTTGATATCCGGCAATAGCGCTGCCAAGGCGCGCACGGCAGTTGATTTTCCCGTTCCACGATCACCAAGGGCAAGGAGACCACCGATCATGGGATCAACGGCGGTTAACAACAAAGCCAGCTTTAATTCATCTTGTCCGGCAATGGCAGAAAAAGGGAAACGCACCGACATTATAGGCCTTATCTATCGATCTGCACCAAAAGCGACCTCGCTTTTATGCCATCGTGGCCGATGCTGATTTGAGATGCAAGGGGCGACGCGACCCTTCTTCCCTTAGCGCGGCCATAATGCGCTCGACAATACCCGCCGAATCAAGACCTGCGTCTTTATATTGCTCAGCCGGCGAGCCATGCGCGATAAAGCTGTCTGGCAGCGTTAATGGCAGAATTTTCGCCTTTCCCAATAAATTTCGAACCGCCAAATTATGCAAAACATGAGATACGAAGCCGCCAATCGAACCTTCTTCGACAATCACCACTAGCGGGTGGGATTTAACCAGACGTTCAATCAAATCGGTGTCGATCGGCTTGGCAAAGCGTGCATCGGCCAAGGTTGTCGCAATGCCGTGCTGCTCAAGCTCGAAAGCGGCATCAAAACAGGCCGCCATGCGCGCGCCAAGATTGATGATCGCCACATCATGCCCTTCAAGCACAATCCGACCTTTGCCAATCTCCAAGGGGCGCTGCTCGAAGGGATCATCCGTTCCGGCGCTATCCCCACGTGGGTAGCGGAAGGCAATCGGGCCGTCATCATAGGCAACAGCGGTTGCAACCATACGACGAAGTTCAACCGCATCGGACGGCGCCATGACAACCATGTTCGGTAAGGCCGACATATAACAAAGATCAAAAGAGCCCGCATGCGTCGCGCCATCTTGCCCAACAAGGCCCGCCCGATCAATCGCGAACCGAACCGGTAGATTTTGCAAAGCAACATCGTGAACAACTTGATCATAGCCACGCTGCAAAAACGTAGAATAAATTGCACAGAAGGGTTTCATGCGCTCGGTTGCCATTCCGGCTGCAAAAGTAACGGCGTGTTGTTCGGCGATCCCGACATCAAACATACGGTTTGGAAAGACTTCGGCAAATTTATCGAGGCCCGTACCGGAAGGCATGGAAGCTGTAATCGCGACAATCTTTTCATCAAGTCTCGCATGGTCGATCAAGCTTGAAGCAAAGACATTTGTATAGCTTGGAGTTTTCGCCTTGGCCTTCACAAACTCGAGTGTATCAGGGTCGAAAGGCGTAACCGCGTGGTATTTCTCGCCATCCGGCTTTTTAAAGGGATGGCCTTTGCCTTTTTCAGTCACAACATGAACGACGATGGGGGTTGATGCCGTGTCATTCCGAAGTGCTCTCAGCGTGTTCACGAGTTGACCGATATCGTGCCCATCAATCGGTCCGATATGCTCAAAGCCAAGGGTTTCAAAAAAGCTTGCATTCTGATTGCCTTTGCTTGGGCGCGCTTCAGATTTCAGATCGTTCAAATGACGCGAAAGGGCCCCTACTGCAGGCGCAATCGACATTCCATTATCATTAACGATGACAATCAATCGGCTGCCCTGTGTGCCGGCATGGTTCATCGCCTCATAGGCCATGCCCCCACTGATTGCACCATCGCCAATCACCGCAATCACATGGTTGCGGTGGCCTTTCAAATCGCGTGCAACGGCCATGCCAAGACCGGCCGAAATCGAGGTCGAACTATGAGCCGCACCAAAGGGATCATATTCGCTCTCGCTGCGCTTTGTGAAACCATAGAGGCCACCCCGTTTGCGGATAGAGCGCAAAGCCTGGCGTCTGCCGGTGAGAAGCTTATGGGGATAGGCTTGATGGCTCACATCCCAAATCAAGCGATCCGTCGGCGTGTTAAAAACATAGTGAAGCGCGACGGTCAGCTCAACAACACCAAGACCTGCACCGAAATGACCACCGGTCTGGGATGCGGCCGAAATGATTTCTTCTCTTACTTCGCGGGATAAACGCTCCAGATCGCGCTCATCCAATTGGCGAATATCCGAGGGCTCGACAATCCGATCAAGAATAGGGGTTAGCATGTCCATGAGACTGCCCTCGATTGGCTTATTCGGCTGCTAATAAATGTCCATCGGCCTTATCGAGGCGATGACGAATTTGTGTGACGAGCATGGTTTGATCCGGCGCACAATTTTGATAGGTCAAATAGTGCCCGGCCTTGATCGGCTTTATCACTTTCGCACCTTCAGCCAGACCAAGCGGAATGGCTTTTTCGAACTGACCTTGCTCATAGGTTAAAGCCCAAGCGCGATACTCCGTTTCGCCGATCTTGCCGAGCGTTTCACCGACGTGAAGGTCGCGCTTGGCGAGGGCTACTGCCTCGGCCACGGGACGATCAAGCGGAACCATATCAGCGGTGCCGTAAAGCACGGCACGCGCAGCAGAAAGCGGTGCCTCGAGGCTGGTTAAATGATAGGGCCTGAACAGGGTGAAATAAGGGCCTTTGCCAACTTTTAAATCGGCCATTCTTTCGACGATCCGCGGATGATCGGACTCAACCACACAGAACACACCGGGGGCTACGCCTTTGCCCGTTGAATAATCAACACGGCGCTTTCCGCTTAAAACACCACCGTCTTTTGCAGGGATCAAAATCTCGGACAGATTCTCACGCGGTGCTGCGGGCCCATGCATGCCCGGACGATCCGGAATGAGGCCCGTTGCATTGGCAATGGCGACCATTTCAACCATGGTCTTTGAGCCATCGACAAATTCGACCAGCATGCGCGGATTCATATTGCGGGCGCGCGCCTCAACCTCGTAATCGGCGGGCACAGCATCAAATTTCAAAGGATTGTTTTTGCCTTTACCGGCGCAAACAATATCAAGGTCCAAGGATTGAGCAAAACCGATAAGTTCAATCGCGGCCGCAGGCTCATCACCCGCAGCACCGGTATACACAATACCTGCCGCGCGGGCCTCGGCGTGCAGGTAGCGCCCGATGGTGATATCGGCCTCGACATTCATCATCACGATGTGTTTGCCGTTTCGGATAGCCTCAAGTGCAATGAAGGTTCCGGTATTCGGGTTGCCCGTCGCGTCGATCAACACTTCGATCCGGCCCGCAGCCGCAAGCGTGGCGATATCGCCCGTGATCGGTAAGAGGCCGCGCTCGATGGCCGAATCAATCTGTGCCGGGGTTTTGGCCTCGGTCACCTGATCACGGCGATAGCCGTTGGCGACCGCAACCTCGATTGCGTTGGCGACATTTCTGACGGCAATGGCCCCCAACCGAATACCGGGCATCCGATTGAGTTGCACGATCAAATCGGTTCCCATCTGTCCGACACCGACAATACCGATGGTGACGGGCTTGCCTGAAGCGGCCCGGGCCTTAAGGTCGGTGACCATGGCGGATACGTTTTCGATCATGTGTCAATTCTTCCTGACATTATTAATCGTCAATATAAGTTTACAACATCAATGGTCGCACGTTAAGCGCGGTTAGGGCCCGCCGACAAGCCCTGATTTTTGATCATTTTCCGGAACAAAAGTTTCGTTTTGGCCTCAAATTGACCCAATTACGGCCTTTCGCGCTCGAAAGAAGACTCATGGGGAACACATCGCCTGCCGACCGCATTAAAGCGTGAAGTTTTCTGCTTCTTAGGATAAGAAACATAAGACGAATCAATATGTTCCGATCCGACATTTAAAGGCCTGCCCCGATCATGAGCGAAGAAGACCGCCGCACCGAAGCCGCCGACGCCTATGGCGCTGAATCCATTAAGGTTTTGAAGGGGTTAGACGCTGTCCGCAAACGTCCGGGCATGTATATTGGCGATACCGATGATGGCTCGGGCCTGCATCACATGGTGTATGAAGTCGTCGACAACGCGATCGACGAGGCGCTTGCCGGCCATGCCGACCTTGTGACGGTGACGCTCAATGCCGATGGTTCGGTGACGGTAACGGACAATGGACGCGGTATCCCCACCGATATCCACCCTTCCGAGGGCGTCTCAACTGCCGAAGTGATCATGACCCAGCTCCATGCGGGCGGGAAATTCGATCAAAACTCCTATAAAGTATCCGGCGGCCTGCATGGCGTGGGCGTTTCCGTCGTCAACGCGCTCTCGGAATGGCTTGAATTGCGCATTTGGCGCGGCGGCCAAGAATATAAGATGCGGTTCACCCATGGCGTTGCCGATGCCCCCTTGGCCATTGTCGGGCCTGCCGACCGGAGAAACGGCACGGAAGTGACGTTTAAAGCCTCACCCCAGACCTTCACCATGGTGGAATATGACTATGGTACGCTGGAGCATCGCCTGCGCGAATTGGCCTTCCTGAATTCCGGCGTCCATATCGTGCTGACCGATTCGCGGCATTCGGAAGTGGTCAAGTTGGACCTCTTTTATGAAGGCGGTTTGCAGGAATTTGCCCGCTATCTCGACCGAGCAAAATCCCCGCTGATCAAGGATCCGATCTACGTCACCACCGAGAAGGACGGTATTACCGTTGAAGTCGCGATGTGGTGGAATGACAGCTACCATGAAAATGTTCTTTGCTTTACCAACAACATCCCGCAGCGCGATGGCGGCACCCATTTGGCGGGCTTCCGTGGTGCGTTGACACGGCAGTTGACGAGCTATGCCGAAAGCTCGGGCATTACGAAAAAAGAAAAGGTTTCGCTGACGGGTGACGATACCCGCGAAGGCCTGACCGCTATCCTCTCGGTGAAAGTGCCGGATCCGAAATTCTCGTCGCAGACCAAGGACAAGCTCGTTTCCTCCGAAGTGCGCCCTGTTGTGGAAAGCGCGCTAGGCGAGGCTTTGGCCATTTGGTTTGAAGAGCATCCGGCCGATGCAAGAACCGTTGTAGGTAAGGTTGTGGAAGCGGCTGCGGCGCGTGAAGCAGCGCGCAAGGCGCGTGAACTCACCCGTCGCAAGGGCGCTCTGGATGTCGCAAACCTCCCCGGCAAGCTTGCCGATTGTCAGGAACGCGATCCGGCCAATGCTGAAATCTTCATCGTCGAGGGTGACTCGGCAGGCGGATCGGCCAAGCAAGGGCGTAACCGCGAATATCAGGCCGTGCTTCCGCTGCGTGGTAAAATTTTAAATGTGGAGCGCGCGCGCTTTGACAAGATGCTGGGCTCGCAGGAAATCGGCACGCTGATTACGGCGCTTGGCACCGGCATCGGCAAAGATGAGTTTAATTGCGACAAGCTGCGTTATCACAAGATCATCATCATGACCGATGCTGACGTGGACGGTTCGCATATTCGCACGCTGTTGCTCACCTTCTTCTTCCGGCAAATGCCGGAATTGATTGAGCGCGGGCATCTCTATATCGCGCAACCACCGCTTTATAAGGTTGCGCGCGGCAAGTCGCAGCAATATCTGAAAGACGAACGCGCGTTGGAAGATTACCTCGTCGATAACGGTATCGAAGGCGCCGTGTTGCGCCTGGCTTCCGGCGAAGAGCGCACAGGACTTGATCTCAAGCGCTTGATTGACGAAGCGCGTTTGGTTCGCACCGTGCTGGGTGGCCTGCATTCGCGCTATAACCGCGACATTGTTGAGCAAGGTGCGATTGAAGGCTTGTTGCGCCCGATCACCGATATCGCTGTTGCTGAAACATTGGCGCACAAACTCGCTGCACGTCTTGATGCGATGGCGGATGTGGCGGAACGGGGCTGGTCTGGCCATGTGCGCGACGGCGGTTATCTGTTGGAGCGGACCTTGCGCGGCGTGAAGCAGGTGGCGATTTTGGATGCGGCATTGCTTGCCTCCGCCGATGCCCGCAAGCTTGATGAACATTCAGCCTCGCTGGGCGAGATTTATTCGGCCCACGCGATACTTTCGCGCAAGGGCGATGACAGCCAGGTGAACGGCCCGTTGGGACTTTTTGAGGCGCTGACGGGTATTGGCCGCAAGGGCATTACGATGCAGCGTTATAAAGGCTTGGGCGAAATGAACCCTGAGCAATTGTGGGAAACCACGCTCGATCGCAATGTGCGCTCATTGCTGCAAGTGCGCGTGCGGGAAGCAGCAGATGCCGATGATATCTTCACCAAGCTGATGGGTGATGTTGTCGAGCCACGCCGCGAATTCATCCAAAGCAACGCGCTAAGCGTTGCCAATCTGGACGTTTAACATCAACGAAGGCGGACTTGACGCGTGACCACCCGATCCTCCGCCTTCGCTTCGCGCGATTATCGTGTCTTTTTTACGTCCCGGGTGCTGTCAGCACTTGGCCATCAAATGGAAGTGGTGGCGCTGGGGTGGCTTGTCTATGAAATGACAGGCAGCGCCTTTGCGTTGGGGCTGATTGGACTCGCATCCTTTCTGCCTGTGCTCACCATGTCGTTGATCTCCGGCCATGTGGCCGACCGGTTTGATCGGCGGTGGATTGCGATTATCTGCTATATTTTAATCGCGATCGGATCAGTGGGATTAATCGTCTGCGCCCTTATTGGTACTCCGGCGCTTTATGCGGTCTATGGCATTACGATTTTGCTCGGCTTTGCACGGTCTTTTTCGAACCCCGCCACGCAAGCATTAATGCCGACTTTGGTTCCGCGTGAGGCGTTGCCGAATGCTATTTCGTGGAGCACATCGGCCTGGCAATCGGCATCGATTGTCGGACCTGCTCTTGGTGGCATTCTCTATATTTTTGGGCCTGGGACCGTGTTCGGCATTGCCGGGCTGATGTTTATCGGTGCGTGCTTTTGCCTATATGCCATCCACGCCCGACCGGAACCCCAAAAGCGCGAACCGGCGACGCTTGAAGCCGCCTTAGCCGGTATTCATTTCATGCGCGAAAAGCCGGTTATTCTCGGCGCTATTTCGCTTGATCTGTTTGCAGTCTTGCTCGGCGGCGCTTCCGCCCTGTTACCCGTCTATGCGCACGATATTTTGATGACGGGTCCGTGGGGATTGGGCGTGCTTCGCAGCGCCATTTCGGTTGGCGCTATTTTGATGGCCATCGTGTTGGCGCGGTTTCCGGTGAACCGGAACTCAGGCCGCCTGATGCTGATATCCGTCGCCATTTTTGGATTGACGATTATCGTCTTTGGTCTCTCCACCAATTTCTGGTTGTCGCTCGGGGCGCTTTTGGTGATGGGCGCTTCCGATATGATCAGCGTCTATATCCGCCAGACCTTGGTGCAATCAGAAACGCCGGATGCCATGCGCGGGCGCGTCTCGGCCGTGAGTACGGTGTTTATCGGCGCATCAAACGAGCTGGGCGAATTTGAAAGCGGCATGATGGCGGCGGCCCTCGGCACCGTGCCGTCCGTCGTGATCGGCGGGATCGGCACGCTCCTTGTTGTCGCGCTCTGGGCTAAATTTTTCCCATCGTTGCGCGACCGCGATCGGCTGCTTTCTGACGCGGCCGAATAATTACTCGGCCGATTTAAACGGCAGTAATTCACCCATCGGACCACCCTCTTTGGCGAGTTCCGTTGAGGGACTATCCAGCTCCATATCGGCGATACGCGTACCCCGGCGAATAATGGCGTCGGTGGACTTGGTAATGAGGCTCACATCGTCATTGGCTTGGCGGAAATGCGTATCGAGCTTGCCCACGCGTTCATTAAGGCGTCGGACATCCTCAAGGATGCGCCCCACTTCTTGCTGCACGAGGTTCGCTTGCTCGCGCATTTTTGAATCTTTCACAATTACTTGAAGCATCTGAATGGCCATCATCAATAAAGATGGTGAGGCGATCATGATGCGCTGCTTTTGCGCTTTCTGGATGAGATCATCAAAAAATTCGTGCAGATCGGCGTAAATCGATTCCGAGGGCACAAACATCACGGCGATTTCCTGCGTCTCGCCTGCGATAATGTATTTCTCGGCAATGTCCTTGATATGGGTGGTGATGTCGGTGCGGATACGCGCGGCTGCAAGCTTTTTATCGTCCTCTGTTCGCGCGTCGCGGAAGGCTGTGACGCTTTCAAGCGGAAATTTCGCATCAACCACCAGAGGCCGTGGATCATTCGGCAGTCGAATAATACAATCGGGCCGCTTGCCGCCTTTCAGCGTGGCTTGAAATTCATAGGCATTGGGCGGCAACGCATCGCGGATAATCGCTTCCATCCGCCCCTGGCCGAAGGCACCACGGGTCTGCTTGTTCGATAACACGTCTTTCAGTGTTAGAACTTCGCTGGTCAACGAGGTCAGATTTTTTTGAGCGGCATCGATCACCGCCAATCGCTCATTGAGCTTTGAAAGATTTTCCGTCGTCTCTTTGACGTTTTCCTTCAACCCGTCGCCGACGCGGTTTTGCAGACTATCGAACCGCTCGCCAACACTTTGGGTGAGCGTTGCAATGCGGCCTGTTACTTCGGCCTGAAGCGCGCGAACATCCGACATTTGCTGATCCAAATGACGCTGGCGCTCAAATTGTGCAGCCGCTTCCATCATGCGCTCGCGGCTGGAGCGGGAGATAACGAGGCCAAGCCAACCCAAAACGCCAAGAACGGCTAGCCCCAAAAGCGCCATCCATAATTCGAAGAAACCAAGCATGCGCGCCGCTCCCTTACTGCTAACCTTAAGCTGCTATCAGACTTGCACTTGAAAATAAAGAACAAAAGATGAACAATTTGACGAAATCCCCTATAATCATTATGTGACACTCATCATGACCATTCGCCCGCTTGTTATCCTTCCCGATCCGCTTTTACGCACCGTTTCTGACGTTGTTGTGCATACTGACGGCGCGACCAAAGCGCTGATCGATGACATGTTCGAGACGATGTATGACGCCCCAGGCGTGGGCCTCGCGGCTGTTCAAGTCGGCGTGACGACTCGTATTGTGACCATGGATGCCAGCCGTGGCGATGATGAAAAGCAGCCTTTAGCGCTCATCAACCCCGAGATTATTTGGTCATCCGATGCGTTGAACGAGTACGAAGAAGGTTGCCTATCGATCCCTGAATTTTACGGGGTTGTGACGCGGCCAACCAAAGTCGGCGTTCGCTTTCTGGATCTCGATGGCAAAGTGCTTGAACGCGAAATGGATAGCCTTGCCGCAACCGTCATTCAGCATGAAATCGATCATCTCAACGGCAAGCTGTTTATTGACCATTTATCGCGGCTAAAGCGCGAGCGGGTCATCAAGAAATTCCAAAAACAGGCCCGCCGTGAGGGTGGCGAGTGAGCGGCTTACGCATCGTCTTTATGGGCACGCCTGATTTTGCCGTGCCGACGCTTTCTGCTCTTGTTGGCCAGGGTCATGAGATTGTCGCCTGCTACACCCGCGCCCCTGCGCCGGCCGGTCGCGGCATGGCCTTGCGGCTCTCCCCTGTCCACGAGGCAGCCAGCCGCTTCGGTATTCCGGTATTGACGCCTTCGACGCTTAAGACAGATGAGGCGGTTGCCGAATTTAAACAGCATCAGGCGGATGTGGCGGTGGTGGTGGCCTATGGCATGATCTTGCCAAAAACCATTCTGGATCTGCCGCCGCTTGGATGCCTGAACTTGCATGCTTCCCTGCTTCCCCGATGGCGCGGCGCGGCACCCATTCAGCGCGCGATCATGGCGGGTGATGCCGAGACAGGCGTGGCGGTGATGAAAATGGCCGAAGGTCTTGATACAGGTCCTGTCGGCATGATCGAGAAACTCATCATCACGCCAAACCTGACCGCTGGCGAAGCACATGATCGTTTATCGGTCTTGGGTGCGGACCTCATGATTAGGGCCATCGCGGCGCTGTCGCGCGGCGGCTTGACCTTTATCGAGCAATCCCAAACGGGCATCGAATATGCGAAAAAATTGACCAATGACGAGTGCCGGATTGATTGGTCGCAATCTGCCGAGCATATCCATAATCAGGTGCGCGGCCTCTCGCCTTTTCCCGGTGCTTTTACAATGGCCGATTTTGGCAAAGGTCCTGAGCGGCTAAAAATAGTGCGGACCGAGCGTATGCCGGAATCCGGCCAGCCGGGACATTTGCTTGATGAGCATTTAACCATTGCCTGTGGCACTGGATCGGTTCGGATCAGCGACCTGCAACGTGCAGGCTCAAAGCCGATGTCGGCGAAGGAATTTTTACGCGGCTCTCCTTTGGCCATCGGCACGGTTATCGGCTAATGCCCCGTTATAAAATGATCGTTGAATATGACGGAACGGGTTTTCACGGTTGGCAACACCAACGCGATGGCAACTCTGTGCAGGAATCTATCGAGACGGCGATTACGGCCTTCTGCGGCGAAAGCCGCCGCGTGCAAGCCGCAGGGCGTACCGATTCAGGCGTTCATGCGACGCATCAAGTCATCCATGTCGATCTCGAAGCTGATTGGCCCAAAGATACTGTGCGTGACGCGTTGAATGCCCATCTCAAAGGGCAAGGTGTGGCGATCCTTGATGCCAGACGGGTTGCCGACAGTTTTGATGCGCGAATGTCCGCTCGTAAACGGCATTATGTCTACCGCATTACCAATCGACGCGCGCCTGTCGTGATCGATAAACATCGCTCCTGGCATGTGAAGTGGAAAATTGATGCAGCCCTCATGCAACAGGGCGCTGATCAACTGATCGGCAAACATGATTTTACAACGTTTCGTGCCGCAGAATGTCAGGCAGCAAGCCCTATCAAAACGCTTGATCGGCTGGATGTGATCGCGAATGGTGAAGATATCCGCATCTATGCTTCTGCCCGCTCCTTTCTGCACCATCAGGTTCGCTCAATGGTTGGTTCGCTGATTTTGGTGGCGACCGGAAAATGGACGCCGAAAGATTTACGCGATGCGCTTGAGGCCTGCGACCGATCGCGTTGCGGACCTATGGCACCGCCTGATGGGCTTTATCTGATGGGTGTTGATTATGAGGGAGCCGATGCCGAAATCTGATCACGGAATGGTCGCGCGCTCGGTGATCGCCTTGGCGCAATGCGTGCGATTTTATTCACGCATTCCGGTGCCGAAACTGCCCTTTGAAACGGATCCTCATGGTGCACCTGATTTTCGGATTGTGCCGCGCGTCTTGCCGCTTGCAGGTCTGGTGATCGGCTTACCTTCGGCCCTCATTGTGCTAGCGGCTGCTGCCCTTGGTATGGGTGGATTACTGGCTGCATCGCTTGCCGTTACCATTGCCATTCTCGCAACCGGAGCCATGGCTGAAGATGGCCTATCCGATGTGGCCGACGGATTTGTTGGTGGCCATACCGTTGAGCGCCGTCTTGAGATTATGGCCGATAGTCGATTAGGGGCTTATGGCGCCGCCGCGATGGTGATGTCGCTTTTGATCCGCGTGATTGCGCTCGGTAATCTCATCGACTTTATCGGCTATGGTGCTGGTGCTGCGGCGATCCTTGCTGCGGCCAGCGTATCGCGCGTGTCGGGACTTTTGCCGCTGGTGTTTTTACCCTCCGCCAGACCTGGTGGAAAATCCGCGAGCGTTGGTCGCCCAACCTCGGTCACAATTTCTTTCGCGCTTATCCTTTGTATCCTCTTGGCGGCAGCTCTTTTGTTTGCCGGAGGATTTCATGGGCGCGGCATAGCCTTGGCGCTGATCCTGTCGCTTTTTGCGGCGCTGCCCATGATTGCTTTGGCCCAGCGGATGATTGGCGGGCAGACGGGCGATGTCGCAGGCGCCACACAACAGGTCGCCGAGATTGTTTTCTTGATCACGCTTTTTGTGGCATAAGAGGATTATGAACGTTTCTACGCCCTGCATCAAAACCTGCGTTATTGATCACGTCACCGGCTATTGCATCGGTTGCGGACGCACGGGTGCCGAGATTTCGCAATGGCCCTTTATGCCAGAGCCTGATCGTGTATCGGTCATGGAAACGCTTGGGAATCGCTTAAAAGGCATGTCCAGCCGCGCCACACGAGGCGGCAGAACGCGCGAGCGCGTCAGGCAGCGAGGCTCCACAGGAATCTGAGGATAACGGCCAATAAAAACAGGCCAAATCCCATTTCCAATTGCCGCTTTGGCAGACGGTGCGCCAGATTAACACCCAGCTTAACCGTCAGCATGCTCATCGGCACGAAAAGCGCTACGCCGATTAATGATACAAAGCCTAACGAGAAGGCTGGCAACACGTCCATTTTCGGCCAACCGGCATAAATATAACCCAAGGCTCCGGGGATCGAGATTAAAACGCCAAGGCCTGACGAGGTTGCAACCGCCTGATGAATAGGACGGCGGTAGAGCATCATATAGACGTTACAAAGCTGCCCGCCGCCAATCCCCATCAACGATGATAAAAGACCGATGACTACGCCATAGATTTTGAGCGGTAACCCCGTTGGCATATCGCCTTTCAACACCCAATTATCGCGGGCAAACAACAAACGAAAACAGGTGAACGTCGCAATCCCGATAAAGAGCGCTTTGAACAACATAGGCGGTGCAATGCGAGCAACCAGCGTACCGGCGATAACACCCAGCACAACAGGAACCGCCCACGCTTTCAATAGCTCAAGATCGACCGCTCCTTTGGCATAATGGGCGCGAAACGAGCGGATGGATGTTGGAATAATAATGGCGAGCGACGAGCCAATAGCCAGCGGCATGCGGACTTCTTCAACGACACCTGTTGCCCGAAAGAGTTCATAGAGCACCGGCACAATCAAAATGCCGCCACCAACACCGAAGACGCCGGCTAAGATGCCTGTCGCAGCGCCCGCAACCAACAAACCTGCAATGAGAAGGATAAGATCGTTCATCGCGATGGCATCAAACATAAAACGAACTTTCGGTTGAGGCGTCAGGCTGCCTGTTCAATGGAACGATCCACATGGGCGATAGCATCGCGAAGGACCTGCACTGTTGCATCGCGCTTGACACCTTCGGTTGCGAGATGTCTGCGAAACGCGCGGGCACCGGGACGCCCTTGAAAGAGGCCGAGCAAATGGCGGGTCATTGAATGCAAGGCTATGCCATCTGCGAGCCGCGCTTCGATATAAGGATAATAGGCTTCCAACGCGGCAAACACATCGCTAAAGGGCGCAGCGCTCCCGTATAGCTCTGGATCAACCCTCAACAACATTTCCGGATTGTGATAGGCCTCGCGCCCGATCATGACGCCATCGACATGCGCGAGATGGGTATGGATATCGGGAAAGCTTGCAATGCCGCCATTGATCGCGATTGGATAATCCCCAAGGCGTTTTTTGAGCGCGTAAACCAACGGATAATCGAGCGGTGGCACTTCGCGGTTTTCTTTCGGCGATAATCCTTTTAGCCACGCTTTGCGCGCGTGGACGGTTATCGACGTGCAGCCTGCCTCAATCACCCTATCGGCTAAGGTATTGAGCGCCACTTCCGGATCTTGATCATCAACGCCAATACGGCATTTAACCGATACGGGCAGCGCGACAGCCGCCTTCATCGCGGCCACGCATTCTGCCACAAGCTGCGGCTCTTGCATCAAGCAGGCACCAAAGCGGCCTTCCTGCACGCGATCGGACGGGCAGCCGACATTCAGATTGATTTCTTGATAGCCATAATCAGCAGCGATTGTAGCGGCTTCCGCTAATTCGGCTGGGTTTGATCCGCCAAGCTGAAGGATAACGGGATGTTCAGCGTCATCAAAACCCAATAGCCGATCCCGCGCGCCGTGCTTAATCGCGGCAGAGGTTACCATTTCCGTATAAAGCACCGCATGGCGCGTGAAGAGGCGGTGGAAGAAGCGGCAATGCCGATCGGTCCAATCCATCATCGGGGCAACGGTAAAGCGCGGGAAATTCGTCTGCATGACGGGGCTTCTAGCCTTCCAAGGGACGCGGTGCAAAGACTTTATGGTTTAATGCGGGCGAAGCCTCAACCAAGGCCCGGGTATAGGCATGTTTCGGATCAGCCAAGACCGTGGCTGTTGCCCCCTCCTCCACGACGCGGCCGTGCTGCATGACGACCAAATGGTTTGCGATACCGCGCGCCACGCCCAGATCATGCGTGATGAAAACCATAGCGAGGCCGTAGCGACGGCGTAAATCATCGAGCAGATCGAGAATTTGCGAACGCACGCCGATATCCAACGCCGAGACGGGTTCATCGAGCACCAGAATGTCGGGCCTGTTGATAATGGCCCGCGCAATGGCTGCGCGCTGCGCCTGCCCGCCAGAAACCTGATGTGGATAACGCGCCGAAAAGCCCGCATCAAGGCCAACTTCTTGCAGCGCGTTAATCACGCGCTGCCCTTTTGCTTTCCGATCGAGTCTTTCGGCATAAAGCGGCTCGGCTATCGATTGGCCAAGTGTCCACCGTGGATTGAGCGAGCCCATTGGATCTTGAAAGACCATTTGCACGCGGCATGGCTGCTTGACGGCTTCCAGATATCCGCTGATTGGCGTTTGAAGCCCCGTGATGATGCGCGCCAAGGTGGATTTACCAGACCCCGATTGCCCAACAACACCAAGGCACTCGCCCTGGCGCAGCGAGAACGACACATCATCGAGCGCTTTCTTGTGACGATACGCGAATGACAGATGATGGCCGCGCAAAACGGTATCGCCGTCTAATCGTGCAGGAAGCGCATGTTGCGGTTGGCTCTGTGCGAACAACGTCGCCAAGCGGGGTGGCGCGTTGAATTTTAAATCATCCGTTGCGGCGTATTCGACAATTCGACCGGACTCAATCAGCGCGATGTGGTCGGCAAGCGTTGCAACAGCTGGAAGGTCATGGCTGATGAGAATGATTGCCATGCCATCTTCGCGTGCCAGCTTGCGGAACAAATTAAAAATCGAGGCTTCGGTTGTGACATCCAGCGCCGTTGTTGGCTCATCGGCCAGTAGAAGTTTAGGCGATAAAGCAATAGCGACCGCAATCATGGCGCGCTGCCTTTGCCCGCCTGATATTTCGTGCGGGCAACGATGGAAGGCATCTATATCGGCAGGGAACTCTGCGCGATCTAAGGCTTGCTTTGCCATCACGACGGCCGCATCGCGATCGAGACCCAGATGCCATTGAATAGGCTCTACAACATGATCGCCAATTGTCATCAACGGATCAAAAGCCGCGCTTGAATCTTGAAACACGATGCCGATGTCGCGGCCTCTTACATGGCATAATTTCTCATCGCCAAGGGTAAGCAGCGATTGATCATGAAGCAGCACCGTTCCCGTCAGATGCGCGCCGTTTGGTGGTAGTCCGATGATGGACCGAGCGGTGAGCGATTTGCCGGAACCCGATGCGCCAACGAGACCCAAAATTGTACCGGGTTCGAGACGAAGCTGAAGATCATCCAGCAATCGCCTGCCCTTCAGCGCCATGGAAAGCCCGTCGATGTCGAGGAGTGCCGTCATCCGCTAGTCCTCTTGCGCGGATCAATCCATTCGCTCAAGGCATCGCCCAACAGTGTGAACCCCAACACAGTCAACGCAATCACAAGGCCCGGAACAAGCGCTAAACGCGGCGCAAGGCCGATGAGCGTTTGCGCCTCGTTGAGCATCCGGCCCCAACTTGGCGTAGGGGGTGTGACGCCCAAGCCAACATAAGACAGGCCCGCTTCGGCCAAAATGCCCAAGCCCAATTGAATGGTGATTTGAACGATGATGATGCCGAGCGCCAACGGCAAAACATGCAGCAAGGCGATATTGATATCGCTTCGCCCGATCAAACGCGCGGCTTGAATGAAGTCGAGCGTCCAAATCGACTGCGACTTGTTGTAAACAACGCGGGCAAAAACCGGCACGTTGAAAATACCGATGGCAAGAATGGCATTTTGCATTCCGGCTCCCACGGTATCGTGCAGCAAGATCGCGATGACGAGAGCGGGAAAGGCAAAGATAAAATCATTCATGCGCATAATGGTTTGGCTTAAGCCATTCTCATGCGCCGAGGCGACTAAGCCGAGGGGAACACCAATGCCTGCGCCAAGCATAACCGCGCCCACTGCAACAAGAAGAGATGCGATTGCCCCGCGCATGGTAAGGCCAAGAAGATCGCGTCCCAATTGGTCCGTTCCCAACCAATGCTCAAGTGAGGGCGAATGCAGCTTATCAGCGACACGAATGATCGTCGGATCCGGCATCCATGGTGTCAAAGAGAGGCCTGCTATCCCAAGCAAAATGACGATGATCATCGCGCCTATCCATAAGCCTCGATTTTGAAAAAGCGAGTGATGCATGATCACCGCCTCAACCGCGGATCGATGAGGAAGGCGGCGAGATCAACGAGGAAAGTCACGCTGATGGTGCTCGCAATCAGCAGCATGGAAGCGCCACTTACCACCGCCAGATCGCGCTGATTAACCGCTTGAAAAATCAGCCGCCCAAGACCGGGAAGATAAAAAACATTTTCAATGATGATGGTACCTGCCAAGAGAAAAGAAAATTGCAGGCCCATGATCGAAAGCACCGAGATCATCGCGTTTGGTAGCGCGTGGCGATATAGCGCTGCACTCGGCGATAAGCCGCGGGCACGAGCTGCTAAAATATAAATATCGTCGAGATTTTCGATCAGTGCCGAACGTGTCACGCGTGCCAAAATAGCCGCCTGTGGTGCGGCCAATGCCACTGCTGGTAAAATCAGTGCGTTCATCGCATTGGGGATATTTTTCCATCCCGAAAAACCACCGGCCGGAAGCCAATGCAGCGTTATCGCGAAAATAAAGACGAGCAGCATGGCGAGCCAAAAATTCGGAATTGCCAAGAGAATTTGCGTTTTAATCCGCACCGCACCATCGAACCATGTATCGCGCTTCATTGCGGCGAGAATACCGCTTGGAATGCCTAACGCGACAGCAAGCGCGAGGGAGATCAGTGCCAAAGGCAGACTGACGGGTAGGCGTTCGCCGATCAAAGCCGCAACGGGAACATGATAAGTGTGGCTCATTCCTAAATCGCCCGTCAGCAACCCGCCGATCCAGTGCAGGAAACGCATCACCATCGGCTGATCAAGTCCCATCTCGTGACGAAGGGCGAGCAAGGTATCGGGACGCGCATCGGTACCGAGAATCGATTGGGCCGGATCACCAGGCAAAATTTCAAGCAGCAAGAAAACCAGAATGCTGGCCACGGCCAGCGTTGCCAGTAAGCCTACCAAGCGTCGAAGGATGAGGATGATCATAAGCACCGATTAACGACGCGCACGGTTGAGCTTTTCATCGGCCAGTTGCAAAATAGTCTTCAACCCCGGCTCGACAATGGCCTCATCGGCATCTTCAAAACTGAAGGTCTGAATTTGGCGAAGACCTTTTTCTTTGAATTCCTCCGCGCGCGACTCAATTTTTAAGAGATAAACTGAAACATCCGCAAGTTCCCAATGGCCGGAGCGCCGTTTCCAAAAGAGATAGGAGCCAATGGGGCGCTTTACCATTTTGCCGATGAAGCCCCCTTCCTCATAGGCTTCCATCGCCGCAGCTTCCGGCCTTGAGAGTCCTTTGATGGGATTGCCTTTCGGGATGGACCAACGGCCCGAATCCCGTGTGGTGATCAATGTGACTTTCCATTGACCATTCGGCTCGCACACAACGGGAAGCGCGCCAATCTGTTTCAGCGTTGTCGGCGTAATATCGGTGGGCTTTGGTAGAACGGGTTCCATCGCCCAATCCGAATCCAATTTGCTCCACGGGTCAACTGCTGATTGCATACTTTATGCAAGAGAAGCTTCCGGCGTTGCCCTTATTTGCGGTAGACTAGACCCCATGCGGCCATCTGACCTTCTCATTCCCCAACCCGCCGGGCTTTATTCTCCGATTGCGGACGTGTTCATCGATCCGGTGTTTCCGGTGGACCGCGCTTTGATTACCCATGGCCATTCCGACCATGCAAGGGCAGGCCACGGTTCCGTTTTAGCAACCCAAGAGACGCTCGGGATAATGGGCATTCGCTATGGCGAGCATTTTGCCGGGCAATTCCAGGCGGCCCAATTGGGCGAGGCCATTGAGCTCAATGGCGTTCGGTTTACCTTCTATCCAGCGGGTCACGTCTTAGGTTCCGCCCAGATTGCGGTTGAGGCCAAGGGACTCAAAATTATCGTATCCGGCGATTATAAACGGGCCGCTGACCCCACTTGCGTACCTTTTGAACCCCAACGCTGCGACGTCTTTATAACCGAGGCGACCTTTGGATTGCCGGTTTTTAGCCATCCCGATTTGGCCGAGGAAGTTCAAAAACTGCTTCGTTCGGTCAAACTCTTTCCCGAACGCGCGCATTTGGTAGGTGCCTATTCGCTCGGCAAGGCGCAACGCGTCATCGCACTCATCCGCGAAGCGGGTTATGACGCGCCCATCTATCTGCATGGCGCTTTAGAAAAACTGACAGCCTATTATGCCCATCATGGCGCGAACCTTGGGCTTCTTAAGCCCGTTGCCGGTGTTCCTAGAGACGAGGTGCAAGGGGCGATTATTCTTTGTCCGCCGAGTGCTATTCAGGATGTGTGGGCTCAAAAATTTCCCGATCCGGTGACGTGTTTTGCCTCAGGCTGGATGCGGATACGGGCGCGGGCACGCCAACGGGGGGTTGAATTACCTTTGGTGGTTTCCGACCACGCGGATTGGCCGGATTTGCAGCGCACGATTCTTGAAACGCAAGCCGCCGAAATTTGGGTCACGCACGGCCAAGAAGATGCCCTTGTGCATTGGTGCCAAAGCGTGGGTCTTCATGCTCGGCCTTTGAACATGGTCGGATATGGCGATGAAGGCGAAGCCGAGACGGAGGCTGAAGCCTCATGAATCGATTTGCCGCTTTGCTTGACCGCTTGGCCTATGAACCGCGTCGCAATGCCAAGATACGACTCTTGGCCGATTATTTTGCATCAACGCCAGACCCCGATCGTGGCTATGGCCTTGCATCGATAACCGGTACGCTTGATTTTCTTCATGCCAAGCCTGCGATGATCCGGACCCTCATTGCGGAACGAAAAGACCCGACCTTGTTCGCGCTGTCGTATGATTATGTCGGCGACTTATCCGAGACGGTCGCGCTAATGTGGCCAAAGCGCGAAACAATGTCCACAAACCACGCGCTCGGTTTGGGTGAAATCGTCACGCTCTTATCCGATGCCAAAAAAGCCGAGCTTCCGGCCCTGTTGGCGGATCTTTTAGATCGGCTGGATGAAACAGGGCGTTGGGCTCTTTTAAAACTTATCACAGGCGGCTTGCGTATCGGCGTTTCCGCACGGCTCGCCAAGACCGCTTTGGCGCAATTGGCGGATCTGGATGTCGATGCCATTGAACAGATCTGGCATGGCTTGGAGCCTCCATTTGAGCCGCTCTTTCAATGGCTCGAAGGCAAAGGACCGCGACCATCAACGCATCATCCGGCACCCTTTCGCCCGGTGATGCTGGCACATGCGATCGAAGAAAATGATTTCGCAACGCTCAACCCCGCCGATTTTGTTGCCGAATGGAAATGGGATGGTATTCGAGTGCAAGCCTCATCCGGCATGGATGAGACCGGATCGAACATCGCGCGGCTCTATTCGCGTACAGGCGACGATATTTCTGCGGCCTTTCCCGATATCGTTGACGAATTGTCCGATCTGAATGGAACGATCGACGGCGAATTGCTGATCATTCGCGATGGCACGGTTGAGAGTTTCAACGCGCTCCAGCAGCGCCTGAACCGGAAGAAACTTTCTCCATCGATCTTGAGTGAATATCCGGCCGCCATTCGCGCCTATGATGTCTTGGTTCTGGATGGACAAGATATACGGGAAAGGCCTTTTTTGGAGCGCCGCCTCTTACTAGAAAAATTGATCGGAGACCTGCAATCCTCGCATATCGATCTTTCTCCTCTCATCCCCTTTGAGGATTGGGAGCAATTGCAGGGGCTAAGAGCAACGCCTGAAAAGACGATATCACCCCGCGATGCTGAAGCGATTGAAGGGTGTATGATCAAACGTCGCGATAGTCTTTATCTCGCGGGGCGTCCAAGGGGGCTTTGGTTTAAATGGAAACGCGATCCATTTATCGTTGACGCCGTCTTGATGTATGCCCAACGCGGGCATGGCAAACGCTCTTCTTTTTATTCGGATTTCACGTTCGGCGTTTGGAAAGGCAGCGAACTCGTACCCGTCGGAAAATCCTATTTCGGATTTACCGATCAAGAGCTCGGCGAGATTGATCGCTTTGTTCGCAAGAATACCATCAATCGGTTTGGCCCCGTGCGCGAAGTCACCCATGAGCCCGATTTGGGGTTGGTTTTCGAGGTTGCTTTTGAGGGAATTGGCGCATCAACACGGCACCGTAGCGGGTTGGCCATGCGGTTCCCTCGAATTTCGCGACTAAGGTGGGACAAGCCACCGCGCGAGGCGGATACGCTTGAAACATTAGAGGCCTTGGCCCGTCAGGGTCGAAAAAAGGCATAATTTCGCGAAAGTTTCGCAATTGATGCTTGCGCCGCGGCCCGTGAGGCGGAATGATAGGCGCAAGGCTTGGTTGTTTTGAAAAGAATGACGCGGGAGGACAGGTTTGGCCGAGGCAGAGATGCGGATTGTCATTGCGGACGATCACCCATTGGTTCGTGGTGCGTTGCGCACATCCATCAGTGCCTTATTGGGGCCTGTTGAGATCATTGAAGCGGGAAGCTTTGAAGAATTGGCACCTGCTTTTTCCGGCGGTGATATCGATCTCGTTTTACTCGATCTGACAATGCCCGGCGTTCAGGGCTTTTCCGGTCTGCTTTATTTGCGTGCGTCCCATCCTGCGACACCAGTTATCGTTGTTTCCGGCAACGAAGACCGAACAGTCATTCGTCGCTGCATCGAGCTTGGCGCGTCGGGTTATATTCCAAAATCATTGGATGGCGCGGCCATGGGTGCAGCCATTCAACAGGTGCTCGATGGTGGAAGCTGGACGCCTGACGATGTCGATTTAACATCAGCACCGGATGCTACAACGAGCGATATGGTGCGCCGCCTTGCAAGCCTTACCCCGCAACAAGTACGCGTTTTGATGATGCTCTCGACCGGCTTACTGAATAAGCAAATCGCTTATGAATTGTCGGTTTCTGAGGCGACCGTAAAAGCGCATGTCTCCGCCATCCTGCAAAAGCTCGACGTAGACAGCCGAACGCAAGCGGTCATCGCGGCCTCCAAAATCGCATCCGGCCAATGGAACACGGTTCAGGACACGAGCCATTAATTCAGTGTCCGATACTCAATCCCATAAAGCTCAGCCCGTAGAGGCAACGGCGCGGCGGTTTTTAACGCTGGCCGTTCCGATCATGTTGGCGCATATCACCGAGCCATTATTGGGGCTTGTGGATACGACCGCCATTGGACGGCTCAACGATATCCCAATGCTCGGCGCTGTTGCGATTGGAGCTATCTTTTTCGACTTTATTTTTTGGGGCTTGGGTGCATTACGCCCCAGTACAGCTGGCCTTACTGCGCAGGCTTTTGGTGCCGGATTGGATGAGGAAGTAAAGCTGACGCGTTACCGCGCTTTAACGGTAGCGGTTGCCTTGGGACTCGTTCTTATCATCCTGCGCGGACCAATTACCGATCTGGCGCTCTATCTGCTTGCGCCAAGTGCGGAGGTTGATCGGGCCGCACGGATTTACATCATGATCCGCATTTGGGCCGCGCCCTTGGCTTTAGCAAATTATGCGATCCTCGGTTCGCTGATTGGATGCGGACGAACCGATCTTGGACTGGTGCTGCAAGTCGCCATTAATTGCGTAAAAGTTGTGCTAGCCATTCTTCTTGTGGTGGTGGCTGGATATGGCATTGCAGGCGCGGCCATTGGCACGCTGATGGCTGATGGCGTCGGAACCGCTCTCGGCTTGTTAATCACCGCCCGCTTAGGCGGCTTTCGCGGCAGGGTTGCCATTGCCGCAATTTTTGATGGCAAGGCGTTGAAACGGCTATTCGTCGTGAATGTCGATATTATGATCCGTACGCTTGCATTGCTGACCGCGTTCGGGTTTTTTACATCACAAAGTGCGCGCCACGGCGATATCACGCTCGCTACCAATCAAGTGCTTAATATGCTGTTTCTCGTCGCCGTTTATTTTCTTGACGGCTATGCCACCGCAGGCGAACAATTATGTGGTCAAGCGATCGGCGCGCGGGATGAAAGCGGGTTTCGCAAAAGCGTTTCGCTCGTTTTGCATTTCAGCTTTTGGACCGGATTGGTGCTGACCTTGGGGCTGATCGGTATCGGCAATCTGATCATCGAAGCCATAGCGGCCAATGCGGATATTCGCGACTATGCCGGGCACTATCTCGTCTACGCTGGCATGACGCCTGTAGCCGGCGCATTGGCCTTTGCCTTTGATGGAATCTTTATTGGCTCCACATGGACAAAAGCGATGCGCAACCTGATGCTGCTTTCGCTTGGCCTTTATTTCGTAATTTTTGCGGTCGTAGGCGACATGGGAAATGCCGGACTTTGGATTTCAATCCTAGCGTTCTTGGCCATACGCGGCATAGCTCAAGCGATGGCTTATCCGGCTCTGGCGCGGCACGCGTTTCGCGCTTAGCTCATTCCCTCAATCGGCCATTCGAGCCATTCTTTGGCGGCGCGTCCGACGATGGATGTCAACGACGTTAGGTTTTCTTTTTCCATCCGCTCAATCAGCCCACGCTTGATATCGCCGATGAGACCCGGACCGTGATAAATAAGGCCGGAATAAAGTTGGATCAGGCTCGCGCCCGCTTCCATCTTGCTGAAGGCTGCACGGGCTGAATCAATGCCGCCAACACCGATTAAAGGAAACTGACCTTCGACCCTTAAATAGGTTTCGGCCAACATGCGGGTCGAGAGCGGAAACAAAGGTTTCCCGGATAGCCCGCCGCTTTCAAAGCGAAGCGTTGCCTCCCTCAAACTGGTGGGACGCCGAATGGTGGTGTTGGATACAATAATGCCATCAACGCCGCGCTGACGGGCCACTTTGACGAGGTCATCGAGAGCATCAAGGGTGAGGTCGGGCGCTATCTTTAAAAGAATTGGCTTTCGTCCAAAGGTTGCAGCGCATCGATTGCGCTCATCAATCGAGCGCGCGAGTAAATCATCCAATGCCGCTTCGCTTTGGAGATCTCTCAGGCCGGGCGTATTCGGCGAGGAAATATTGATCGTAAAATACGATGCCAAACCGGCAAACATGCGAATGCCAGAGACATAATCGGCGGCTCGATCAACCGTGTCTTTGTTGGCCCCCACATTGACGCCCACAATGCCTGGGCGCGAGGCGCGAGCTTGCAACCGCTCAAAGGCGGGGGCGTGACCGCCATTGTTAAAACCGAGCCGATTGATAACACCCTCATCGTTCAGAAGGCGGAAAATACGCGGCTTAGGGTTACCCGATTGCGGGCGGGGCGTTAGCGTCCCAACTTCGGAAAATCCAAATCCTAATCCCAAAGCGGCGTCCGGCACTTCGGCATTTTTATCAAAGCCGGCGGCAAGACCGATAGGGTTTGGAAAGCCAATGCCAAAAGCGGAGATCGCCAGTCTCGGATCATCGGGCTTTATCTGCATCGGCGGCAAAAGTTTGAGCGCGCCGATGGTGAGCCCATGCGCCGCCTCGGCATCGATCTTTTTAATCGCCTTGAACGCAAGCTTATAGAGGGAGGTCAAATCAATAATCCTTCAAAGCGGTGATACCCATCCGACCCCATCGGTAATGGCACGAGCCGGGTTACAGCCGAAAGCGGCATCGGCCCGTAAAGATGCGGAAACAGCTGCCCGCCCCGCGACGGTTCATAGCGCAGCGCTTCGCCAAGCAGGATCTCGTCGATGGTGGCAAGCAAGAGGTCAGCTTGACCCTTAAAGTGCTTTCGGGCCGTTTCTTCTACCTGCTCGGTGGTTGAAAAATGGATATAGCCATCGGCCAGATCAATCGGCGCGCCATAAAAGACACCTGCCGATTGCGCCTCTTTCCATTGAGAGACCGATAAGATCTTATAAATTGCCATCAAAATCACCCTGTTTCGGCGAATTTAGGCGAAGCTTTAAAAGGCCGCAAATGCCCTAACGGAAATTTTTAGTTTTATTACAAAATGTGCTTGCAAATTCGCGGATTAATTACCTATTATACGAATTATTATTGATTAATATCCTTTTTTGAAAGGTTTCGCCATGTTATCTCATCC
>Ga0214202_1000022_pt1 | contig 91918 bp, 82 predicted proteins | sample TroBogEpilimnion_9_FD_153040 | JGI IMG/M metagenome (GOLD analysis project Ga0214202, IMG submission 153040) | Freshwater microbial communities from Trout Bog Lake, WI - 03JUN2009 epilimnion | ecosystem: Environmental > Aquatic > Freshwater > Lake > Epilimnion/Euphotic zone | place: Trout Bog...
TGATGGCAGTGATGAGTTTCATAAAAGGAAGGCTCCTGTGGCCCGTCTAACTGTAGCGAAAAACGCTGACCTATGCCTTGCAATGCAGTTTCTGTGCCGCCGATGACAACACGATGAATCAATCACTTACGATCGCCATACGGTCAAAAGCGCACCAAGGTGGCGCTAACGAACGGAACAGCGCGCCAAACTGGTGCAGGCGGACGACCTGTCACGCTGAGTGGTAGAATCGACGATTACGCGGAGCGAGTCACAGATGACTAACGAGACCATCGCAATCGTAGGTGCCGGACAGGTGTCGGTGCAGGCCATCGACAGCTTGCGCAAACTCGGGCACACCGGCCCCATTTGCCTGATTGGCGACGAGGCGACGCTGCCCTATCAACGCCCACCACTCTCGAAAAAGTATCTTGCTGGAGAGCTCCCAGACGACCGTCTCATGCTGAAGCCGGCTACTTTTTTCGACAATAACCGTGTCGATCTCAAACTGGGTGTCCGAGCCGCACAGCTCAATTTAGCCTCTCGGCAACTCGCCTTGACCGATGGCACGACCGTTGACTATGGAAAACTCCTCCTCGCCACCGGCAGCACGCCGCGTCGTTTGACGGTGCCGGGCAGTCACCTTAAAGGCATTCACTATTTGCGTACGAGGGCGGATGTCGAAGCGATCCGAACGGAGCTCACGTCAGCCCGTCACGTGGTGATTATCGGTGCGGGATATATTGGCCTTGAGGTCGCGGCGACCTGCCGGACACTGGGACTTTCGGTCGACGTCATCGAAATGAGCGATCGGGTGATGAATCGGGTCGTCGCGCCCGAGGTGTCTGCGTTTTACACGGCAGAGCACGAACGGGCTGGTGTCCGAATACACACGAGGACGCTGCTCAGCGCCTTTGAGCCCGCGACCAGTACCTCCGATCGGGTCGGTACGGTGGTGACTCTGGATGGCCCTTCGTTCCCTGCAGACGTCGTCATCGTGGGAGTCGGCGTGGTGCCCGAAATCGACCTGGCGATGTCGGCGGGCCTGGTGTGTGAAAACGGTATTGCGATCGACGAGTACACCTGCACCAGCAACCCACACGTCTATGCGGCCGGTGACTGTGCGAACCACCCGAGCCTGCGTTATGGGCGCCGGATCCGATTAGAGTCGGTGGATAACGCGTTTGAGCAGGCCAAGGTTGCCGCAGAGAACATGTTGGGCGGGCGCACCATTCACGATCGCGTGCCGTGGTTTTGGTCCGATCAGTACGACCTCAAGTTATTGATTACCGGACTCAATTTTGACTATGACCGCGCTGTGGTGCGAGGCGAAACAAACGATCGGTCGTTCAGTTGTTGCTACCTGAGGGGCGCCGAACTGCTGGCCATGGATTGCGTCAATCGCCCGAAGGACTATATGGCCGCTAAAAAACTCATCGCCGAACGCGCGTGCTTTGACGTGGATCGGCTGGCGGATGCGTCGGTACCGCTCGCGCACGCGCAGTTGCGCTGAGTCGTTTTTGCTGCACTGCAAAATATCATTTATAGTAGCCGTTCAGCGTCTAGGAGCAGGCCATGAGCGAACGGAACTCGACCACTGAATCGACCGCGAACAGCACCGTCATTCCGGCTATCCCAGGCCTACCGCGCGCTCCGACGGCTGAAGCCATCGACCATGCGTTTCGCGCGGCGCTGGGTAAATTGACGGGCGGATTGTCGACGACCGCCTTCTCCGCCGCTTGGGCAGACTGGGCCATCCAGCTGGCTGCATCACCCGCAAAACAGGGTGTTTTAGCCACCGATGGTTTGCGTCGGGTCACAGACCTCGTGGAATTCAGTACGCGTGCGGCGCGCGGCGAAGCGTTATCGCCCGCCGATCTCGCCGGCGCGGACGCCGATGCGCGCTTTAGTCATGACGCCTGGTCGCAATATCCGTTCAACGTCTGGGCGCGCGCCTTTCAGCACTCGTCAGCGTGGTTGAAGGCGCTGCCGAGCGACGTGGACGGCCTCAATCAAAAAAATGCCGATCTGGTCGAATTCACCGTGCGGCAGTGGCTTGAAGCCCTGTCGCCCACGAATTTTCTGACGACCAATCCGGAACTGCTCGAATTGACCCGACGCGAAGGGGGAGAAAACCTCAAACGAGGGCTACAAAATCTCCTTGAAGATCTCGCCCGAGTCACGGAGAAGAAAGGTCCGGTTGGCACGGAACACTTTGAAGTGGGCAAGGCCGTTGCCGCCACCCCGGGTAAGGTCGTGTTCCGTAACGACCTCATGGAACTGCTGCAGTACTCTCCGACCACCGCAGACGTGCACGCCGAACCCGTGCTCATCGTTCCGGCGTGGATCATGAAGTACTACATCCTCGACCTGTCAGCGCGGAACTCGCTCGTGAAGTACCTCGTTGACCAAGGCCACACGGTCTTCATGATTTCCTGGAAGAACCCCGGGCCCAGCGATCGCGACTATGGAATGGACGACTATCTGGATCTGGGGCCTCTAGCCGCGCTGGATGCTGTCACCGCCATTGTTCCCGACCAACGGGTTCATGCGGCCGGTTACTGCATCGGTGGCACACTGTTGTCGATTGCTGCCGCCACTCTGGCGCGCAGTCAGGACACGCGCCTCGCCAGTGTCACATTGTTCGCGGCACAAACGGACTTCTCAGAGCCCGGCGAATTGTCGCTCTTCATCAATCCGAGCCAATTGGCCATGCTGAAGGCCCAGATGCACGAGGAAGGCATTCTGGACTCCAAGCAAATGGGCGGCGCCTTCCAAATGCTGCGCCCTCGCGATCTCATCTGGCAGCCCATGCTGCAGAGCTACGTCAAAGGCGTACGCGATCCGATGATCGATCTGATGGCATGGAACGCGGACGGCACCCGGATGCCGTATCGCATGCACACCGAATACCTCTATCGACTGTATCTGGACAATGAACTGTCGAGTGGTCGATTCCCCGTGCACGGCGCCCCGGTGAATCTTGGCGACATTACGGTTCCTATGTTCGTCGTTGGCACCGAGACCGATCACGTCGCGCCGTGGAAGAGCGTATACAAGGTTGGCGTCCTTGCGCGCTCAACCGACTACACGTTCTTGCTCACCAGCGGTGGACATAACGCCGGCATCGTCAGCGGCCCGGTCCATCCAAAGCGCAAACACCGCGTGCGGACGACGACGCCCAATGACGCGCCACTCGCGGCAGACGCGTGGCTCGCCAGCGTAGCGCCACAACCCGGCAGCTGGTGGCCTGTATGGCAGGCGTGGCTTGCGGAACACTCGACTGGACTCCGGGCACCACCCTCGATCGGCTCAGACGCGGTCGGCTATCCCATCCTCGGCGACGCTCCGGGCGACTACGTCCGAGGCTAACGACCGGCTGCTCAGCGCGCGCTCGATAGCGCGCGCATGAGCCGATAGTTGAATTCGAGCGAATCGTAGAACGCAGCAACGCCCACTCGCTCGTCGCGACCGTGCTGGCGCATATCGGCCTCGTCGAACTGCGTGCCGGAGACCCCGAATGTGTGGAATCCGCCACGACGGAAGTAGACGTTGTCTGAAGCGCCCTGTGACATGAATGGGACCACGCCCGCGGTGGGCCAGAACTCCCGAGTTACGTCTTCGACGATGCGCGTTACAACAGGGTCCAGAGCTTCCGCTGGGCTCGAGAGGGGCCCCCATGTCGCCTTCACCGCGACCCTTGGATCGCCGATCACCCGCTGGAATGTCGCGAGCATAGCTTCGGGCTGCTCATCCGGCAGTAGTCGGCATTGAAGCGTAGCCACCGCTTTCATCGGTAGCGCGCTCTCGCTCTGACCACCGGATACGAGCGTGGCAGGACACGTGGTGTGCAATTGCGCGTTTAAGACCGGGTTATCACGCAACACGTCCATCGCTGCGGCATCGCTTGGATCCTTCAGCAGTCGGGTGATGGCGGCGGCTTCTGCGGGTGTCACGCGCGACTGCATCGCCTCTAGGTAGCCGCGGCTGGTTTCTCCAAGGCGCACGGGGAACTGGTAGGCATCCAGCTTCGCCAGAGCACGCGCTAAGCGCCCGATTGCGTTGTCGCGACGCGGGAGAGAACTGTGTCCACCGGATCCCTCCACGACCAACTCATAGGTCGCATAGGCTTTTTCCGATGTCTGAATCGTGTTCCAGAGCGGCTTGCCGTTCAGCGCCAGCATCTTGCCCGCGTCGTCATTGATCACTAGTCCGGCGTCAATGACGTCGCGGTGCTCAGCAATCATCCATTCGACCCCATTCGCATCGCCACCCGCCTCCTCATCGGTATTGAAGAACGCGATGATGTCGCCGTTGGGAACGTATCCTTCCTGCTTTAGGCGGATTAAATTCGTGGTGATGATCGCCACTTCATTCTTAACGTCGATCGATCCGCGACCGTAGTACCAGCCGTCTTTTTCCGTGAGACGGAACGGCTCTACCGACCAGGTCTCCCGGGTGGCCTCGACGACATCCAAATGCGCATTGAACAAGACAGCCGGGTGTGTGCCGTGGCCGTGCAAACGCACGACAATGTTCATCTTATCGGCGGAAGGACCGCCCACCCAGATATCCGAGTCCGCAAAGCCGGCAGCGCGGAACCGGGCCGCTAATGCCTCAACAGCGCGAGCAGAACCCTTCGCATGCGTGGTATCGATGCCCACGAGTTCTGCAAAGGTCGCGTACGCGGCGTGCTGATACTCCAGAGGCGAGGTTGGCCGGGGTGATGCGGATATGGCGCTACAGATCGGCAAGAGCGTCGCAATGAACGCGATCAATCGATGGGACGGTCTGAACACGGCGACTCCCCGACGCTAAGAGAAAGACCAGAGTGTATACGGAACCTAGGGCGCTTGATTTGCCCGCGGCCGAGCTCGACTCTCGTCGAGCATCCCTGGAGCGAATCGCTGCCGCGCTTTACTCGATTTTTACTTCAGAATGATCAGTAGATCCTTGGCGTCCACGTGCTGTCCTGGCCGGACGACCACTTCGAGCACTTCAGCGTCGCGCTCCGCGCGAACCGCAGCTTCCATTTTCATTGCCTCCAGCGTCAGCAAGGTATCGCCGGCGTAGACCTTTTGCCCTGCCTTGACGGACACCGTCACGACATTGCCGGGCATCGGCGCACCCACCTGGTTCGGGTCCGTGTTGTCGATTTTTCGAGTCGGCGCTTTCTTGGCGACCTGACTTCGATCGGTCACTCGCACCGACCGTGGCTGCCCGTTCAGCTCATAAAACACAGTTCGCGTGCCATCCTCATGCACGTCACTGGTAGCGACGAAGCGGACGAAGAGCGTTTTTCCTCGTTCGAGTTGGATATCGAACTCCTCCCCGGGCAGGACACCGTAGAAGAAGGTCGGCGTTGGCAACACTGAGACGTCACTAAATTGCGACCGTTCCTTGGCATAGTCGACGAATACTTTCGGGTACATCAAATAGGACGCGAACTCATCGTCGCTTATGGCACGGTCAACTTTCTTTTGTGCGTCTAACCGCATCGCCGCAAGGTCTGCGGGCGGCAGAACCTCGCCGGGCCGAACGCGCAGCGGTTCGCGGCCCTTTAGCACCTTGCGCTGCAATGCCGCCGGGAAGCCGCCAACCGGCTGACCAATGTCGCCGTGGAAAAACTGAATAACAGACTCGGGAAAGGCAACCTCATAATCCGAGTCTTCAACCTGATCGCGCGTGAGCCCGGAGGTGACCATCATAATGGCCATATCGCCAACCACCTTCGAACTCGGGGTGACCTTCACGATATCGCCAAACATATCGTTCACTTCTGCATACGCAGCCGCTACTTCCGGCCACCGATGATCGTCGATACCCAACGAACGTGCCTGCTCGCGGAGATTGGTGTACTGACCTCCCGGCATCCCGTGCAAATAGACCTCGCTAGCGCCAGATCGGATATCCGACTCGAAAGCACCGTAGCAGTGGCGGACTTGTTCCCAATACGATGACGCAAGTCGTAAGTGATCGGGATTCAAGCCGGAGTCGCGCGAGGTGTGACGTAGGGCGGCGGCAATGGAGCCCAAATTCGGCTGAGACGTGAGCCCACTCATCGAGTCGATCGCCGCATCAACCGCATCACAGCCCGCGTCTATCGCTGCGAGCACGCTTGCAGCCGCAATTCCGCTCGTATCGTGGGTATGGAAATGGATCGGTATCGTGACCTCGTCCTTCAGCGCGCGCACTAAGGTCCGAGCTGCATCGGGACGACACAATCCCGCCATGTCCTTGATGCCTAGAACGTGGGCGCCGGCCTTTTCCAGTTGCTTCGCCATATCGACGTAGTATCTGAGACCGTATTTCGTCTCTGCCGGGTCGGAGAGATTCCCGGTGTAGCAGATCGAAGCCTCAATGACTTTTCCTGTTGCACCGACGGCATCGATCGCGACGCGCATATTGTCGATCCAATTCAGCGAATCAAAGATCCTGAACACATCAACGCCACCCGCGGCCGCTCGCTCGACAAAATAGCGAACCACGTTGTCGGGATAATTCGTGTATCCCACGGCATTGGCTGAGCGCAGCAACATTTGCAGCAGGAGATTTGGCATAGCCTGGCGCAGTTGCGCCAATCGCTCCCAAGGGTCTTCCTTGAGGAATCGCATTGCGACGTCGAAGGTCGCCCCGCCCCAACACTCCACCGAATACAACTCAGGCAATAGGCTCGCGTAGTACGGCGCTATCGCGACGAGGTCATGGGTACGAACGCGTGTCGCGAGGAGGCTCTGGTGCGCATCGCGCATCGTGGTATCCGTGATCAGCACTCGGTCAGAGGCTAACATCCAGTCAGCCAAACCCTTTGCGCCACGTGTCTCGAGTATCTGCTTTGTGCCCGGCGGTGGGTTAGGCAGGGTCATCTTCGGCACCCTCGGCGCCGCCAGACGCGTCGGCCGCGGGCGATTTTTCACCTCAGGATTGCCATTCACGATCACGTCGCCCACGAAATTGAGGAGTCTCGTCGCGCGATCGCGACGCTTCGGCGTTTTAAATAACTCAGGCGTCTGATCAATGAACTTCGTGGTGTAGCTGCCGTCAGTGAACGACGGATGATTGATGACCTGATCAAGAAATCTAAGATTGGTTGTTACACCTCTAATGCGGAACTCCCACAGTGCGCGGTGCATGCGGCGCACCGTTTCCTCCGCAGTCGGCGCCCAGGCGGTCACTTTAACCAGCAGGGAGTCGTAAAAGCGGCCGATGAACGCGCCGGAGTATGCCGTTCCTGCATCAAGTCGAATGCCGAATCCCGCAGGACTTCTGTAGGCCGTAATCCGTCCGTAGTCGGGGATAAAGTTGTTTTCAGGATCCTCGGTCGTGATTCGGCACTGCATCGCATGACCGGTGACACGAATCTCATCCTGCGCCGGAACTCCGGATTCCAACGTGCCGATCACGGCGCCTTCCGCAACGCGGATCTGCGCTTTGACGATATCGATTCCGGTGACGACCTCTGTGACGGTATGTTCGACCTGAATGCGCGGATTGACTTCGATGAAGTAGAAACGACCAGTGTCCGCGTCTTGCAGGAACTCGACCGTGCCGGCATTGCGGTAGTTCACCGCGCGACCGATCTGCAGACCAAGCTCACACAGTGCCCGTCGCGCATCAAGATCAAGAAACACGGTGGGAGCGCGCTCGACAACTTTCTGGTTGCGGCGTTGTACCGTGCAGTCGCGTTCCCAGAGGTGGACTAGGTTGCCGTGAGCGTCCCCGAGTATCTGAACCTCGACGTGGCGTGCGCGGCGCACAAGTTTCTCGAGGTAAACCTCATCGTTGCCGAACGCCGCCTTGGCTTCCCGCCGTGCGGCCGCGACGAGCTCGTGGAGCGCCGACGCATCCTCGATGATCCGCATGCCGCGTCCGCCACCGCCCCAGCTGGCTTTGAGCATCAGCGGGTATCCCACCTCGAGGGCGAGACGCTCCACTTCCAACGGATCCGCAGGCAAGGGACCGGTCGCCGGCATCACCGGAACACCGGCCTGAATCGCCAGATTCCGCGCCGCAACTTTGTTGCCTAGCGTCCGCATCGTTTCGGGCTGAGGACCAACGAACGCGATGCCTGCCGCTGCACAGGCGTCGGCGAATTCGGGGTTCTCGGAGAGAAAGCCGTACCCAGGATGTATCGCGTCGACCTGCGCTTCACGGGCAATCCGGATGATATCCGGGATGTCCAGATAGGCATCGACCGGGCCTTTGCCGTCGCCAACCAGATAGCTTTCGTCTGCCTTGGTCCGGTGCAGGGAGAATCGGTCCTCGCGGGAGTGGATCGCGACCGTGCGGATACCGAGTTCGTTGGCGGCGCGCATCACCCGTATGGCGATTTCACCGCGGTTCGCAATCAAGATCTTCTGAATCCGCCCGCGCGGCAGGGTCTGGGAAGGCATCGACGATCCATTGGGGCTCAGCGCCCAGCGAGTCAAAAATAGGAGTATCGAGAAATAATAATCTCCTCTTCTCGCACTGCAATATTTTTGTGGCGCTCGCGGGAGTGGAGCGCCGTTGCCGCGCCAAAAGTGACGCGCCGGCGGGCACCGCGCACCAACCCGGTGCGCAGACTAGGCGGCTTTCGAGGGTTTTTGGAAGTACCCGGTTTTCATGGCGGCGTAGGAGGCTTCATTGTCGAAAGAGGTCTGGTTTCGACCTTTCAGCTTCGCCTGATACAACGCCTGATCGGCCGCCTGGACGATGCCGTCCGCTGAACGCTCCATCTGCGGCACGACAAACGCAATGCCAACGGACACCGTCACCCGATCGGAGACGTCTGAGGCCCCGTGCCGGATCGATAACGCGGACACGCCCTGATGAATGCTCAGCGATAGCTCGTCCAAATATTCTTTTGTCGTGTCGTAAAGGATGATTGCGAACTCTTCGCCCCCGTAGCGGGCCGCGAAATCGAAGGGCCGGCGAGCCGTCCGTGCGAGAGCTTGGGCCACTTTACGCAGACAGGCGTCACCGCCTTTGTGCCCGTGCTCTTCGTTGTATCGTTTGAAGTAATCGATATCGATGAGGATCATGGCAAGGGTGACGCCTTCGCGTTGCGCCATAGACCAATGGCGATTGAGGTGCTCATCAAAGGCCTTGCGGTTGTAAAGCCCCGTCAATCCATCGCGCACCACGGTGGCGGACATCTCTCGCAATTGATGCCGCTCTAGGAAGTGGTGGCGTATACCCTCTTCAATGGAATAGTTAACGGTCGCCGAGATCACGAAGACCATGAGCAGCACGATCGCGTTGTACAACACCGCTGACTCCGGCAGGCCTGATCCCAGCGCGACAGCAAGGTAGATCGCCCAGAGTGCCGCCCCAACGGCGAGTGACTCATAGAACAACAACCCCAGCAGAAAACTCGAAAAGACGGCGTAGACCAAAACGCCTGAGAAAAGAGCATCCACGCCGTCTAATGACGCACGAACGTCGACAAGAATCATTCCGAAACCAAGTAAGGTTGCCAGCCACGGCGACCAGCGCGGATACATCACGTGCGGGCGTCGATGATAAGTCAGCGCAATTAGAATTCCCAAAATCGGGACTAGCCCGCCAAATTGCAGCAGGTAGAGGCCTGTCCTCGAAAATTCGCCGACGATGAGCGAATCCGCCAAAGCGAATGCCACCAAGACACTGAGCGCAAGAAACAGGTTTTCGCGGATCCGTTTTAACCGGTCCCGGACGAACTCGCGACGAAACTGAATCTCAACGCCCGCTTCGTCAAAGCGCAGCCTCTCGAAGCCCTTCTTGAGCTGTCGAGCAATCGACGATTCGTCGATGATGAGTTTTTGAGTTTCTTCCGAGTTCACGCGGTCTTACCCTCGCCGCTCGACCCCATCAGAGTCGTACGTCACGCGTAGTAGACCGCGCCAGCCCGGTGAAAACTGAGGCCCCGCGCACGAAACGGCGAATTTGGACCCACTAAAGGGGTTTTATGCGGTACGCATCACCCTAATCCGCAAAATAGTCGGCCAAATACTCCGTAAACGGTGCCTGTGCGGCCGCCTCAATCGCCTCGTGGCCGCGCCAAGATTCGTCCACCTCCGCCAAAAAGGCGGCCTCCCGTGCAGTGGCCAACGGCGCAAGATCGCGGAAATAGTCGCGATAGCCGGCACTCGTCCGGTAGGCGAAATCGTAAAACGACTCATCGCCCTGTCGCATCTCACGGAGTATTCGAGCAGACGGGGTGGCCTCGACATCGGCAATTTTCGCACGCGCCGTTTGCAACGCGGCGGTGTAGGGGCGGCTGGAATCCGCACCGTCCAAGAGTTCGCAGACACCCTCCATGGCATCCAGGATCTCGCCACCCCATGTCGCGAGCGGTCGACGCCGCCCCTCGAGTAGGAGTTCTAAGCCGGGCTCGCGCCCCCGACGAGCAACCGTCGCATGGTTGGCATCCAACGCGGCCTGCTCAGACAGCGAGAACGCCGGGCTTGGCGCAATGACGCAAAATGCGGCAAAAGCCTCGAGAAATTTTAACTTATTCTGATTGACGCCCACGGGATCGAGCACGCTGACGTCCAACGAGCGCATCTCGACGTACTGTACTCCGGCGCGACGGAGTGCTTTCGTCGGTCGTTCGCCGGAGCGCGCGACGCGTTTTGGTCGAATAAACGCGTAGTACTCGTTCTCGATCTGCAGCAGGTTTGCATTCAGCTGCCGCCACTCACCATCGACCTCAACGCCGAGCGCCTGATACGCAGGATGCGGTGTCGAAAAGGCGGCAGTCAGGTCCCGAATATATTCATCTAACGAATTGACCGAAATCGAAACGCCCGCCTGGCTCTTATTACGGTAGCCGAGATCACTCATCCGCAGCGACGTGGCGTACGGCGCATACAGCGTCCCTTGGCCAAACTCGTCTAAACCGTGATCGGTACGACCGTCGACGAATGAACGGCAAACGGCTGGCGATGCGCCGAACAGATAAGGAACGATCCAGCCGTGACGCCGGTAATTACGCAAAAGCGCAAAATAACTTTCGGAAATGAACGCGGGATTTGGGCCCCCAGATCGACCGGCGATCGCAGCCCAAACCTCCCAAAAATGCTCTGGGAAGGAGTAATTGAAGTGCACGCCGGAAATGGCCTGCATGATCCGGCCGTAACGCAATCCAAGACCGCGACGATAGATATGCTTCATTCGACCCACGTTGGAGTGGCCGAAAGCAGCGATCGGAATGCTCGCATCGCCCTGAAGGCGGCACGGCATACTTGTAGCCCAAAGCAACTCTTCGCCTAAGCGCTTATACACAAACTGGTGCAGATCCGTCAGGTACTGCAGCAACTCCCAACTTTCGGTAAACGTTGGGGTCACGAGCTCAATCAGGGCTTCCGAGTAGTCGGTCGTGATGTGCTCGTGCGTCATCGCCGAGCCCAATACGTTCGGGTGTGGTGTACGGGCGATCCGGCCATCCGTGGCAACGCGCAGGGACTCTTTCTCGACGCCCTTCAGTCCGCCAATGAGGACGCCGCTCGCGCGAGCGTTGACCAAGGCAGATAACTGCCGATCGTACCGGTGATCAATGCGAGCTTCAGACACGCAGCGCTCCTAAGGGGTCCGCGTAGTGTACTTGTCAAACAAGTCAGCCGTTTGAAGAACCGTTCAGACCGTCGCTCGGCAGACAGGAGAGCCGCCCCAAACCCACCGCAGGACGGCCACCGATTCTGAGACCACGCACTGACGATCTAAACCCCACGATCAGCAAATCTCGAACAGCCCCGCGGCGCCCATCCCTCCGCCGATGCACATCGTAGCGACCACGTGGCGCGCGCCCAGTCGCTTGCCGGCCAGGAGGGCGTGACCGGTCATGCGCTGGCCGCTCATGCCATAGGGGTGCCCGACAGCAATCGCCCCACCGTCGACATTCAGCCGATCATCGGGGATGCCCAAGCGATCTCTGCAATAGAGCACTTGCACGGCAAAGGCCTCGTTCAGTTCCCACAGATCGATATCGGCCACCGTCAGACCTGCACGGGACAGCAGTTTGGGCACCGCGTAGACGGGCCCGATGCCCATTTCCTTCGGATCGCACCCGGCGACTGCAAAACCTCGGAAGTACCCCAAAGGTGACAGTCCGCGGCGCTCCGCCTCGTCCGCTGCCATAAGAACCACGGCACCCGCGCCATCGGAAAATTGACTCGCATTGCCTGCGGCGATCACGCCACCGGGCAACGCCGAACGAATGCCGGCAAGCCCGTCCACCGTTGTGCCCTCGCGCAATCCTTCATCGTGCTCGACCGTCACCTGGCGGGTCGAAAGACGGCCGCTGGTCTTGTCGAGATTCGCCATGGTGACCGTGATGGGCGCGATTTCGTCTTGGAAGTAACCGGCCAACTTCGCCGCACAGGCGCGTTGTTGGCTACGCGCGCCATACGCGTCCATGTCCGCGCGGGTGATGCCATAACGTCGAGCGACTTCTTCCGCGGTATCGAGCATGCTCCAGTAGATTCCAGGCGACTGCTCTTTCAACCACGCTTCTTCCGTGAAGTTTCGGTTAGCGGTCGACTGCACAATGGATATGGACTCTACGCCGCCAGCGACGTAGATATCGCCCTCACCCGCGATGATGCGCTGGGCGCCGAGAGCAATGGCTTGAAGGCCAGACGAGCAGAATCGATTCACGGTCATGCCGGATACGGAGTCCGGGCAGCCCGCGCGCAGCGCGATTTGCCGCGCGATGTTGCCGCCGGTTGCACCTTCCGGTAGCGCGCACCCCATGATCACGTCTTCGACGTCGCCCGCGTCTACCTTCGCACGCTCCAGTGCGGCGCGAACGACATGGCCACCGAGCGTGGCGCCGTGGGTCAGATTGAACGACCCTCGAAACGACTTCGCCAATGGGGTACGGGCGGTCGAAACGATCACGACTTCGCGACTCATGAGCGGACTCCGGCTGAATTAAAGGTGCCGCTTGCGGCGGCAAGACGTGCCAGCAGTGGCGCCGGCGTCCAGAAGGCGGGGTCACCGTGTGGATTGCGCGCAAACTCCTGCATGCGCAGCAGCACCGCATACAGCCCAACTTCGTCGGCGTAGCACATGGGCCCGCCACGGTAGACGGGGAAGCCATACCCGGTGAGGTAGACCATATCGATATCCGACGCCCGTTGGGCAATACCCTCATCCAGAATCTGGGCGCCTTCGTTCACGAGGGCGTACACGAGACGGTCGACGATTTCTCGAGCACTGATCTCGCGACTGGCCAATCCCAGTGAGGATCGATGCTGCGCAATCAGGTCGTCCACCACTGCCGAGGGGTAGGCATTCCGATCGCCCTTGCGATAGTCATACCAGCCGGCGCCCGTCTTTTGGCCAAAGCGTCCGAGTTCGCATAGACGATCAGCTACCGCCGAATAACGCACATCGGGCCGCTCAACAGCACGGCGTTTACGGATATGCCAACCGATGTCATTACCCGCCAGGTCACTCATCCTGAATGGCCCCATCGCAAAGCCGAACGCTTCGATCGCCGCATCAATCTGTGCAGGACTTGCGCCTTCATCCACCATGAACAGCGCCTGACGGATGTATTGTTCAATCATCCGATTGCCGATAAAACCATCGCAGACGCCCGATACCACGGCAGTCTTGCGGAGTGTCTTGGCCAACTTCATCGTGGTCGCAAGCACGTCTTTGGCCGTTTCGCGGCCGCGCACCACTTCCAGTAATTTCATGATGTTCGCGGGACTAAAGAAGTGCGTACCAATCACGTCTGCCGGCCGTGTCGTGACCGCTGCAATGGCGTTGACGTCCAGCGTGGAGGTATTGGTCGCCAGAATCGCACCGGGCTTTGCGACCCGATCCAATGTCGTGAAGACCTGGCGCTTGACGTCCATGTCCTCGTAAACGGCCTCAATAATGAGGTCCGCATCCGACAAATCGGCGTAATCCAGCGTTGGACGCAGCAGTGCGCCGCGGGCCTCCGCCGCCTCTGGGGTCAATCGTCCTTTCTTCACCTGTCCTTCAATCACGTCGCGTATCCGTGCCACGCCACGACTGAGCGCTTCTGCGCCCGTTTCCAGAAGCCGTACCGGTATACCCGCCGAGAGGAAGGTAAGCGCGATTCCGGAGCCCATCGTCCCGGCGCCAATCACGGCCGCGGTGCGCACCTCGCGCAGTGGCGTGGATTCGGGTACGTCGGCGATTTTTGACGTTGCGCGTTCGGCGAAGAAGGCATGCCGAAGCGCTTTAGACACCGGCGTGAACATCAATTCAACGAACAGTGCCCGCTCCGTCGCAAGACCGTCATCAAAGGGCTTAGTCGCCGCGGCCTCAATCGCATCGATGCACTTCAGTGGTGCCGGATACGCGGGGTACGCCGCTCGAACCATGTTGCGAGCGAAGAGCAGGAGCGGCTCTACGTGCGGCCCGGCAGCCGATCGGTCCCGCGCTTTGGGCAGCGGCTTGCCTTGCCGGTGCAACGCACCCCGTTCTGCCGCGAGCGCCACCGCGGCTGGCACGGGGTCTCCATCCACGAGGGCGGCTAATAGCGGACTACCGGCAAACAATTTTGCCGGTACCGGCTCACCGCCCAGTATGACGTTGAGCGCGTTCTCGACCCCGATAAGGCGCGGCAATCGTTGGGTGCCCCCGGCGCCCGGGAGCAGGCCGATTTTGACCTCCGGAAGACCCAGCTTCGCGGTGCTCGATGCAATGCGGTAGTGGCAGCCGAGAGACAGCTCAAGCCCACCACCCAAACACGTCCCTTCGATCGCAGCGACGACAGGCTTGGGGCTCGACTCGACCAGCACAATCAGGTCGGCCAGATTGGGCGACGCCAGCATCGCCGGCGTACCAAATTCACGTATGTCGGCCCCGGCAGAGAACAACCCGTTGTTGCCCGTCAGGACGATGCCGTCCACCGACGGGTCGGCTATCGCCGCGGCCAATTCCCGAGCAACCTCAGTTCGCGTCGCGCGCCCCAGACTGTTAATGGGGGGTTCGCCGAACCGGATGACTGCAACTGCGCCCTCGCGCGATGACGTGACGGAACTCATAGTGAATCCTCGGAGCGAAAGTCCGACCGATTATGCCACCCATAGCGTCCTTAGCCGTGCGCGTTTCCCGGCATGGGCGGGTCGTTTCTTCGGTGGCGGGGTGCGTGGCGCTCCCTCACAATACGACGGTGGCTTGGGAGCAACGCCGAATGACCCGTATCGACACTCGTTATCTCACCGCAACCGCAGCGGACGGGCATCAATTGCGGATTTATCGCGCGAGCCCGACGGACGCACCCAGAGGTACAGTACTGATTGTACAAGAGATTTTCGGGGTAACCGCCCACATACGGGCGGTCGCCGACGCGTACGCGAGCGCGGGCTATGAGGCTCTCGCGCCGCAGGTGTTCGACCGAGTCGCTCAGGACCTCTTAGTGCCTTACACCGACGTTCCGGTGGGTTTAGGCCACGCGCGCTCCATTGCGGTCAGCGCCACCATCGCCGATCTCGAAGCCGCTCGCCTCTGCGCGCACGATCCTCAGAACGTCGGTCTCGTGGGGTTCTGCTGGGGTGGTCGTATCGGCTATATCGCGGCTTGCCGCTTGCCCCTCAAGGCCGCTGTTGCGTACTACGGCGGCGGCCTACCTGCCTGCCTGAATGAGCATCCGAACTGCCCGATGATGTTTCACTTCGGGGAGGCCGACCAAGCCATCCCCCCCACCGACGTCGCCGCCGTACGAGCGGCCCTGCCTCATGCTGAAATCCACCTGTACCCGGCGGGGCATGCGTTTAACAATTCCGATCGCGCCTCGTTCGAGCCGGCCAGTGCGGCGATCGCGCTGGATCGATCCATCGATTTTCTGCGCCGCCACCTGGGGTGACGCGCTTTACCCACCCTGTCACGGGACGATTCATCATGACCTTGACCCTCAATGACCCTACCCTGCTGCGCAACCTGTGCTACGTCGATGGCCAATGGGTCAGCGCCGACAGCGGGCGGACTTTTGCAGTCACCGATCCGGCGTCTGGCAGCATTCTGGCCGAGGTTCCCGACTGCGGGGCCGACGAAACACGTCGAGCCATTGACGCCGCCAAGCGGGCGTTGCCGGCGTGGGCAGCCAAGTCGGCCAAAGAACGCGGCAAGATCCTGCGGCGCTTCGCCGACCTAATGACAGCCAACGCCGAAGATTTAGGGCGACTCATGACGGCTGAGCAGGGCAAGCCCTTGACGGAGGCCAAGGGTGAGGTCGGCTATGCGGCCTCGTTCTATGAATGGTTCGCCGAGGAAGGTCGCCGCGTCTACGGCGAGGTTATTCCCTCGCCGGCGTCGGACAAACGATTGCTCGCGCTGCGTCAACCGGTCGGTGTGGTGGGCGCGATCACGCCATGGAATTTCCCGGCCGCAATGATTACTCGAAAGGCGGGCGCCGCATTAGCCGCCGGCTGCACCATCGTCATCAAGCCCGCTGAATCCACGCCGTTGTCTGCCTTCGCGCAGGCAGAGCTCGCCGAGCGAGCCGGCGTCCCCCCTGGCGTATTCAACGTCCTCACGGGCAGCCCGCAGGCGATAGGCGGCGAGCTGACCACCAATCCAAAGGTCGCGAAAATCACCTTTACGGGCTCCACCGCCGTCGGCAAATTGCTGATGAAGCAGTGCGCGGATACCGTCAAGAAAGTGTCGCTGGAACTCGGCGGCAACGCTCCCTTCATCGTATTTGACGATGCGGATTTGGATGCTGCGGTCGTCGGTGCGATGGCCTCGAAGTACCGCAACACCGGGCAAACCTGTGTCTGCGCCAACCGGCTTCTCGTTCAGGCCGGTGTCTACGACGCATTTGTGGCGAAATTGGTCGAGGCCACGCGCAAGTTGCGAGTGGGTGCTGGACTGGAAGGCCCGACGGAGCAAGGACCGCTCATTAATGAGAAGGCCGTCGCGAAGGTCGAGGAGCACATCGCCGACGCGATCTCTAAAGGCGCTCAAGTGGCACTGGGCGGACAGCGCCATGCCCTTGGCGGTACCTTCTTTGAGCCCACCGTACTCACCCACGTGACGACCTCCATGAAGGTTGCGCGCGAAGAAACCTTTGGGCCCGTCGCACCGGTGTTCCGTTTCGAAACGGAAGCGGATGCCGTACGAATGGCCAATGACACGGAATTCGGGCTCGCGGCCTACTTCTTCACACGCGATATCGCCCGCTCTTGGCGCGTCGCTGAGGCGTTGGAGTACGGGATTGTCGGCCTGAACACCGGCATTATCTCCACCGAAGAAGCGCCGTTTGGTGGCTGGAAGGAATCGGGCATCGGCCGCGAAGGCTCGAAGCACGGCATCCTCGACTACACCGAACTGAAGTACTTCTGTGTCGGCGGCTTAATGCCTTGAAGACCCGACTGTCGGAGCGCAGCCTCACCATACTGCTCGCGGCAGTCACCGCCTCTGGACCTATTTCGTTAGGCATCTACATGCCCGTGCTGCCGCTGGCACGGGCCGCCTTCGGTGTGAGTGTCGCCGCGGCGAGCACCACGGTGACCGCGGCACTGGTCGCGTACGCCATTGGTCTTTATGTCTACGGCCCACTCTCCGATCGGTTTGGACGCCGGCCCGTGATACTCACGGGTCTGTGTGTATACCTGTTGGGCGTGATGATCGCGCTATTGGCCACGTCGATTGGCATGTTGACTGTAGGCCGAGTCATCGCCGCTCTCGGCACATCAGCCGGCGTCACGGTCGCGCGCGCCGTACTGGGTGACCTGTACGAGCGGGAGCACATGGCGCTGCGGTTGGCGACTATCACGATGGTAATGTCTGTCGCGAATGCGCTGTCGCCGGCGCTGGGCGGCATGCTCGGCGATATGATGGGCTGGCGCATCGTATTTGAAATACAGCTCGGGCTCGCGCTATCGGTCGGTATCGCCGCATGGCGCTGGCTCCCTGAAACACGCGCCCCTACAGCTATGGATCGTCGCGCCAACGTTCTGGACGCATCGGCAAAACTCGTCAGGGATCGCGCTTTTCTGGGTTATGCCCTGCAAACCGGCGTGCTTTATGCCGTCTTTTTCGTTTTCGTATCGCTCGTTCCGTACATTTTTAGAACACTTGGGCGCAGCAGTGCGGAGTACGGATCATGGTACGTCCTGATTTCCTTCTCGTACTTCTGTGGCAACTGGTATACGACGCGCTATTCGTATCGGCGAGGACTGGAGCGCCTGATCACTCAGGGTATCGGGCTACAGGCCGTCGGAGCGGTTACGGGCGCCGGTTTAGCCTGGTTCGGCTTCTGGCAGCCCGCGTTCATCTTTTTGCCGTGGTGTTTGATCGGCTTTGCGCAGGGTCTCACCCTACCCAACCTGACCGCGGCCGCGGTGGGCCGTTCGCCCGCCAATGCCGGAGCCGCCTCCGGCATGTTGGGATTCGGTCAACAAATTATCGGAGCGCTGGCCGTGCAAGGCATGGCGAACGCGAATACCTCGTCACCTATCTCGGTGACCACGTTTATCGCCGCCGGCGCGCTGGTCGCGGCGGGCGCTTGGTATGTGACACCCGCACACTGGCGCCTACCTTCCCATCGCGCGACACCGTAAGTTGACGGCAATGCTGGGGCACTTTCTGGAATACGCTGTTCCTACGCATCAACTCTTGGATTCGTTGGACTTCTACACGCGCTTAGGGTTTTCGGTCGCCTCCGATACCGGTGATGCTCGTCTTGGCACCATCGCGCTGAGTGACGGTCGTTTGACCGTACGGCTGTGTGGCGCGACGGGCCAGCCTCCAACCTTGGTGTTCGTCCGCCCCCAGTTGTCGGAACTCGCCAATGCTCTGCAAGACATCGGCATAGATCCGGAGTACGTAGCGCTCGGCGATCACCAATTTAATCGCCTCGAATGCCGACTACCGGGCGGTCTCAGCGTGATGGCCACCGAGGCGCGCACACATTCTCCGGTAACGCCCCAACCGTCCGTGCTCGGTTGGTTTGAAGAGTTTGAAATTAACGGCATAGGCCACGACGTGAATGCGCGCGCGTGGGAGACGTTAGGCTTTGTCGTCTTCGACCATAGAGATCGTTTAAGACCTGAGATTATTGTGGCGAACGACAGCCTCAGTCTATCGATGCAGCCGCGTGCGGACGTCAGTCACACTACGCTGGTTTTTACGGCGGACGATCTTGAGTCGGTGTATGAGTCGCTGGGCCTGCAAGGCATCTCAGCAGAGATCTCCCTCGCGACTACAGGAAACGCTCCGTCTGAAATCCGCCTTCGGGCTCCAGAAGGAACCGTCCTTGCTGTACGTAACGTCCGCTAAACCACGCGCGAGTATCTCGGTGTCGAATTCACGTCGACAGGCTTGCGCAGATGGGCATCAAACACCATCGCAACATTGCGCATCAACAAACGGCCGCGCGGCGTAATCCGCAGGCTGCGGTCCAGTCGCTCGACGAGTCCGTCGGCCTCCAAAGGCTTCAGCGCGTCGAGTTCAGCGGCAAAATAATCGTCAAAGCAGATGCGGTGCGCGGCTTCTATGCTTGAAAAATCCAGCTGGGTGGCGCACATCAGGGCTTGTATCACATCGCGCCGCAGTCGGTCGTCCGGTTCAAGCGCCACACCACGATGTATGGCTAGCCCACCGGCTTCGATACGGCGATAGTAGTCCGGTAGCGTTTTGGCATTTTGCGCGTACGTATCGCCCACCTTGGAAATTGAACTGACGCCTAACGCGATCAGATCGCATTCGGCGCGGGTCGAATAACCTTGAAAGTTTCGCTGCAGTGTTCCCGCACGCTGGGCCCGAACCAATTCGTCATTTGGAAGCGCGAAATGATCCATGCCGATATAGACGTAACCCGCGGCTGACAGCGTGTCCACCGTGAGACCCAATAACCCCAACTTTTCTGCAGGGGTCACAAGATCAACCACTTTGATCTGGCGCTGCGCTTTGAAGAGATGCGGCAGATGGGCGTAGCTATATGCGGCAATCCGATCGGGTCGTGCGGCGACGATCTTCTCTAATGTCTTGGCGAAACTCTCCCGCGTTTGACGCGGCAGACCGTAGATCAGGTCGACACTGATGCTCTCAATGCCAATTTCCCTCGCATGACGGATCAATTCGAGCGTGTCCGTCTCTGATTGGATCCGGTTAACGGCCACTTGAACCGCTGGATCAAAGTCCTGAATGCCCATACTAAAGCGATTAAAGCCGAGGGACTGCAAGCGGTCCAAGCGCGTCGGCGTCACGGTCCGCGGATCTATCTCGATGGAATACTCACGATCCAAATCCGTACGCAGGCTGAAATGCTGCCGCATGACGTCGAAGAGTTCTGCGAGTTCTTCATCATTAAAAAATGTTGGAGTGCCGCCCCCGAAATGCAATTGGTCGACCGGCCGATTACGGCTGAATAAGCCCGCTTGGCGCTCCATCTCCAGATAGAGATGATCCAAGTAGATCCGGGAGCGGCCGTGATCCCGCGTTATCACTTTGTTACAACCGCAGTAAAAGCAGGGGCTCTCACAAAACGGCACATGTATGTAAAGTGATAACGGCTTTGGATCTAACTCATTGCTCGCACGGGCGGCAGTGTCGTATTCAACGAGTCCGAACCCTTCGTGGAATTGCACGGCCGTTGGATACGAGGTGTAGCGAGGCCCAGGCCTGTCGTAACGGCTGACGAGCTCAGGGTCAAAAATAGCGATTGGGTCGGGTGGCAGCATGGCGGCGACCGTACCGTGCCAATGCGGTCGGCCGCGATAGGATAAATACGGACGCCAACCCGCTCATACCCCGGGGTTGTTACACTGCCATCGCTTTCGCACGAGGAGCCCCATGCCCTTATTTAGCCCTCACGAACTCCTCGTTGTCTTCGCTCTGGAATCGGAGGCGGGTGGCCGATTTTCTGACTTAGGGAACACGGTCCTGTTTACCGGGGTCGGGAAAATTAACGCCACGTACGCGCTAACCCGTCATCTCCGGGTTAGCGCCCCCAAAATGGTCGTTTCCCTTGGGACAGCCGGCAGTCCGCGCTTCGACACCCATGCCCTAGTGGAGTGCACCTTTTTTGTGCAGCGCGACATGGACGCACGCGGCTTAGGCTTCGCGCTGGGTACCACCCCGCTGGACCCCATGCAACCGGTCTTGCACTCCCCCCGACGATTGCCGCACCTGCCGGAGGGACGCTGTGGCAGTGGCGATAACTTCGTGATGGGTCACGACGTTTTTGATTGCGACATCTTGGACATGGAAGCCTACGCACTCGCCAAAGTCTGTGCGCTCGAGGGTATTCCGTTCCTCTCGGTCAAATACGTGACCGACGGGGGCGACCACCAGGCGGGCTCGGATTGGACCCGGAACTTGCCGTTGGCGGCCGCCGCATTCCGCGGCCTTTACGACACGCTCATTGGAGACGGCGAAGCATGCCCCTAAGGGGATGGCGGCCTGACCCTTTTCTACTGGCGCTGGGTGTCGCTGTTACGGCGGCGGCTTTAGCTCCAAATCTCGGCGTTCAAGGTGGTCCCCTGCATGTTCACGCGGCCACCCGTTTCGCGGTCAGCCTGGTGTTTTTCCTCCATGGCGCAGTACTGCCACTGCAGGCGCTAGGGCGCGGTTTGCAAAACGTCCGATTGCATCTCGTCACGCAGGTCACCACGTTTCTCGTATTCCCAGGGCTCGGGGCGCTGGTTCTCCTCGGTGGCCATGGATTGCCGCCCGCAATCGCATTGGGATTCTTTTTTATGTCGACCGTGTCCTCAACGATCTCATCGTCGGTCGCCCTCACCGCGATGGCGCGAGGTGACATTGCCGGAGCGCTCTTTAATGCCACGCTTTCCGGCATTTTAGGGGTCTTCGTGACTCCGCTGTACGCCTCGTTGACGGCCCCTTCCGCTGGGGTGGCGTTGTCTCTGCCCAACGTCATCGAATCGGTCGCATTAAAGATCGTTATGCCCTTGATTCTTGGACAACTGATGCGACCGTTGATTGGATCGTTTCTCACGCGCCATCCGCATCTCGTTCATTGGACCGATCGGTGTTCCATTATCTTGATCGTATACGGCGCGTTCTGTGAGTCGGTCAGCGCCGGCGTCTGGACACACGCGGCCATCGTTCCTGCGATCGTTTCCGTCGCGATCGCCGTGGTCATACTCGTCCTCGCAAGCGCCATACTGATGGGGCTCATTCGGATCTGTCGGTTAGACCGCGCGTCCGGAATTGCCGCTTACTTTTGTGGCTCCCAAAAAAGCCTTGCGAACGGCTTGCCCATTGCCCATGCCGTCTTCGGATCTTCGGCGTCGATAGGACTTATCGTGATGCCGTTGCTCGTCTACCATCAGATTCAATTGGCGTCGGGTGCCATCGTTGCAAGACGCCTTGGGAAGAGGGGACCGGTATGACCGAACACACCAATGAACGCTTCGACGACGTCGGCGAGTGCGTTGATGCCGTATTGCGGAAGCTCGGCAAGCGGATTGTCATGGCGACCCCTTTGGGTATGGGTAAGCCCATCGCATTTATTAACGAACTGTACCGCCGCGTTGCGCGCGATCCTTCCCTGGATCTGACCATTGTGACGGCGCTGTCGTTAAATCGTCCCTTTGGCCGAACCGACCTCGATAGCCGACTGATCGGGCCGATGGCTGAACGCATTTGGGGCGATTACCCGGATCTCGACTACATCAAAGCCGCTCGGGAGAAGCGGCTGCCACCTAACATTCGAATTCGGGAGTTTTTCGTTCAGGCGGGTGCATGGCTGAACGTAGCCACCACTCAACAGGAGTATCTGAGTTCGAACTACTCGCATGTGGTCCGCGATACCATCGCGATGGGCGTCAATCTGCTTGCCCAGAGCGTGTCAGCGCGCGGAATCGGGCCTCGAGAGCAGATCAGCCTCTCAGGCAATCCCGATCTCAGTTTAGATCTACTCGATCATCTCGAAGCCGAGTCCGCCAAGGGTGTTCCCGTCGCGACAGTCGCCAGCATCAATCGGCGGATGCCGTTTATGCTCGGCGGGGCTGCGCTAACGCGGCCCCGCTTCGCGTTCGTGTTGGACCATGAACGGTATGAGCACGATCCTTTTTGCATTCCCAACGCTCCGATCGGCGACGTCGAGCATGCGCTGGGGCTAAATGCTGCCTGCTTAGTTCGCGACGGTGGGACCCTACAGCTGGGTATTGGTGAGCTCGGGGAGGCCATCGTCTATGCGCTGCAGCTACGCCAGCAGCGCAATGACGTGTATCGCCACGTGATGGATCTGACGGGTGTCTCGGCGCGATTTGCTGACACAATCGACAGCGTTGGGGGTTTGGGCACCCTGGATCGAGGTATCTTCGCCAACACGGAAATGTTCGTCGATGGCTTCCTCGAACTGTTCCGATCAGGGATCTTGTCGCGACGGGTCTATCCACACGCCCAGCTGCAGCGACTGCTGGACGATGATGTCGTGACGCCGACACCGGATGCCGAAATGTTGGTGGCATTGGCGCGGGCAGGCGTCGCCTTTATTGACGCCAAAGAGTTTGCAGCGTTAGAGCGCTGCGGCCTATTCGCGCCAGGCACAACCCATGACGGTCGCTACGGACTGATCGCGCCGTCCGGCAGACGAATTGAAGCTGATCTTAACGACGCAGGGACTCGTGAAGCCATCGCAGCGGAGTGTTTATCGCGCCGCCTGGACGGCGGCCACGTTTTGCATGGCGGCTTTATGCTGGGCCCTCGCGCCTTTTACAGTGCGCTTCGGAACTTGCCGGAAGTGGATCGGGCGGCCTTCAATATGACGAGTGTCGGGTGGACCAACGAGCCCGGTGGGTCCGATCATGCCTTGAAACTAGCGCAACGTCGGCACGCACGCTTCATCAATACCACGATGATGGTCACCGGTCTCGGTGCTGCCGTGTCCGACGCCCTCGAGTCGGGACAGGTGGTGAGCGGTGTCGGTGGGCAATTTAACTTTGTCTCTCAAGCCCATGCGTTACCTGAAGCGCGATCCATACTGCTCGTGCGCAGTACTCGCACGAGCGGCGGAAAGACCTGCTCGAATATCGTTTGGAATTACGGGCACACCACCATACCGCGGCACCTTCGTGACTTTGTCGTCACCGAATACGGCATTGCATCGCTGAGGGGACTGACGGACCGTGACTGCGTTGCCGCTTTGTTGGCAGTGACGGATTCTCGTTTTCAAGATGAGTTATTGGGCCACGCGAAGGCTGCCGGAAAAATTGAGTCGTCATACGAAATACCGAAAATGCATCGACGCAATTTGCCGGAGACAATTGCCCAATCATTACGAGCGTTACGCACCGAGGGGTTTTTCTCGAAGTTCCCGTTCGGTTGCGATTACACCGCGGAGGAGCTCGTTCTACAACGCGCACTCGCCAAAGTAGCGGGTGCGACGGGCCCTCTTTCGTCGGCCTTGACCCAATTGCTACCGTCGCGTACGTCGCTCGATGATCCAACTATTCGACCGTTCATGGACCGAATGGGCTTTTCGCCGCCGCAGGATCGGCAGGAAAAGTTCCTCCAGCAAACGGTGGCCAATGCAATTGCCGAGGTTCTCGCAGAACGCTAGTTACGCTGTGACGCAATACGCTGTGCTTGCCGGCGCAGCATTACCCCGAAGCCAGCCCGATCAAAAAACTCCTCTAAGCCGGTAAGGTCGGGCTGTCGCCGCAGGATATCTCCCGGTTGGGCTTCCATCGGCATATCACACGCGATCCGGGTTAATTCACGCGCAAGGAACGCTACGTCACGGTGTTGGGTCAGCTTCGCCACTATGCTCGCTGCACCGCGAATTTTTAGCTGCTCGATGCGTTCGAGGTTTTCGTATAGCTCTTCGAGCGAAGCAAACTCGGTCAGGAGAAAACCCGCTGTCTTCTTTCCAATGCCGGGCACGCCGGGAATATTGTCGACCGCATCACCAGTCAGCGCGAGGTAATCGGGAACCCGTTCCGGCATCACGCCAAATCGGGACGGTATGTCGTGATAACTCAGCCGTTCACCAGCGGTATAGTCCCAGAAGCAGTCCCCGTGTCGGATTAACTGCGCGAGGTCTTTGTCACGCGTCACGACAATCGATCGATACCCCTTGGAGCGAAATCGTGTGGCGAGCGAACCGATAATATCGTCGGCCTCGTACTCGGCGCTCCCGTAGTCTCGGATACCCATATGGGTACACAGTTCTCGGCACCGCGAGAACTGCTCTTTTAACTCCTGCGGGGCGGGATCACGATTAGCCTTGTAGGCTGGGTAGAGCCGATTCCTAAAGGAACTGGATAGGCTCTCATCGAAAGCAACAGCGATATGTAAGGGACGTTCCTGCTCGACCAAGTCGCAGAGAAAGCGGGCAAAGCCATAGAGAGCATTTACCGGACGACCATCCGGGTCCGCCATATCGGGCGGCATCGAATAATAAGCACGGAAAATAAAGTAACTGGCATCAATGAGATATAAGTCATCCATTCCTCAGTTTAACCAGTCCTTGATCCGGTGGTGCAACGGACTGGAACGTGGGAAGTGGGCGATCAAATACTGCATCTGATCCGCCATCACACGGCGGCCTTTGAGGTAAATGTATTCGGCATAAGTCGGTGTGAAGGGCACCGCGAGCAATTGCATACCGGCCTGCTCGGGCGTCCGCGCAGCCTTAGCGTTGTTGCAACGGCGACAAGCCGTCACCACATTGTTCCAGCAATCCTGGCCACCCAGGAAGAACGGCCGGACGTGGTCGCGCGATAGCAAATTTGCGGAAAACTTAAGGCCACAATACATGCAAATGTGCCCGTCACGGCGGAACAACGTTTCGTTGTTAAGTGGCGGGATGTAGTTCCCTCGCGTTGCCCCGGCGTTACCGGAATGCCCGGTGGTCGCCAGAATCGAATGCACTTCGACATAGGACGGCAAGCCTGTCCGGGCATTCGTGCCGCCCCGAATTCGATACAAGCGGGTCCCGCTGCTATAGGCCACTTGACCGAGCGTGTGCAGTCGCACCGCTTCCTTAAAATCGATCCACTCCAGCGGCATACCCGAGACATCGGTGCGCAATGCCTGCTGGCCGAGCGGATACGGCGAGAGCACAGTCGCGGCTTCCGCCGCCTGCGGATATGTCACGGCCTGATCGGGCCGCTCTTGCATTGGCCTCGAAGTCATGTTCGTAAGATACGAGAGGCCTGTGCCATAATCAAATTCGATAGGACGTTTACACAAACTTGCAACATTAGGGCTCGTCAGCGGTGCCTAACGGCAGCGTCCCCGCTTGGAGCTCCGGGAGAACGAACGATGCCGCCGTCGCCAGCCGAAGGACTCGTCCTCGGCGTCCCTCGTGAAACTCATCCGGGGGAGGCGCGCGTCGCGCTTGTTCCCGAAATCGTTAATAAATTCGTCGCTCTCGGTCACCGCGTTCTTATGGAGCGCGGCGCGGGTTCGGCCGCGCAGTTTCCGGATGCCGCATACGCCAATGTGGAATTCGTCGATAGTGCCGCGGAGGTGTACGGCCGAGCCGATCTACTCCTAAAGGTACAGCCGATCACCGCGACGGAAGTTGCGATGTTGCGTGAAGGTGCCCTGCATGCCGGATTCATGCAGCCGCATAACCACTTGCCGGCCGTTAGCGCTCTTCGCGATCGAAAGATCACGAGTTTTGCGATGGAACTCGTGCCGAGAATTTCTCGGGCTCAGTCCATGGATGCGCTGTCGTCGCAAGCCGCAATCGCTGGCTATAAAGCCGTTCTCATTGCAGCCAATACGCTGGATAAGTTCTTTCCGATGTTGACGACGGCCGCCGGCACGATCCGGCCGGCACAAGCGCTCGTGATTGGCGTCGGCGTCGCCGGACTTCAGGCCATCGCAACGGCGAAGCGCCTGGGCGCCGTGGTCGAAGCCTACGATGTACGCAGCGCAACGCGCGATCAGGTGAAGTCACTGGGTGCAAAGTTTGTAGAGACCGGAGTGACAGCGGAGGGCACGGGCGGTTATGCGCGCGAGTTGACCGCTGAAGAAAAAGCCAAACAACAGGATGTGTTGGATGGGCGTATCGCTGCGGCAGATGTCGTGATCACGACGGCCGGTGTCCCTGGCCGTACCGCGCCGCGCATCATTTCCGCAGCTGCGGTTGAGCGGATGAAAGCGGGCGCCGTCATCGTCGACATTTTGGCCGAGAACGGCGGCAACTGCGAACTGACTCGCGCCGGTGAGACGGTCGTACACCATGGCGTGAAAATCGTCGGCCCGGTCAATTTACCGGCGCAACTCGCCTACCACGCGTCGGAAATGTACGCGCGCAATTTGTATAACCTCTTGAGCCCAGCACTCAAGGGCGGTGTGCTCAATATTGACTGGGATGATGAAGTGTTCGCGGGCACTGTGCTCACGCATGGCGGCGTCATCAAGCACGACGCCACCGCAAAACTACTCGCGAACTGAAGGAGAACATCATGAACGGTGTCATAGCCATTTACATATTTATGCTCGCGGGATTCACCGGCTACGAAGTGATTTCCAGAGTTCCTGTCATTTTGCACACGCCACTCATGTCGGGCAGCAACTTCGTACACGGCATCGTTTTAGTCGGCGCGATGATGGCTCTGTTTAATGCGCACGGCGCACTGGAGCTCACCATCGGCACCTTGGGCGTAGCGCTAGCTGCAGGAAACGCGGTGGGCGGATACGTCGTCACGGAAAGGATGCTCGAAATGTTCAAGTCGAGCGGCAAGGGCGCGCGCGGAGGACATCACTCATGAACACCGATCACTCCGCACTCGTCGGCCTTATCGTCGATACCGCCTACATCCTCGTCGCGTTTTTGTTTATTTCTGGGCTAAAGCGGATGAGCTCCCCCGCGACCGCGCGCGGTGGAATTCTCTGGGCAGGCCTGGGCATGGTGATCGCCACACTGGTCACTTATTTGCTGCCGGCACCGGGACTCAACCTGCTGCTCGTCATTGGCGCGACACTCGCGGGCGGCGGAGTGGCGTGGTTCTACGGAAAGCGTGTCGCCATGACCGATATGCCGCAGATGATCGCGCTCTATAACGGCATGGGCGGCGGTGCGGCGGCGGCCATTGCCGCCGTCGAGCTCTACCGAGGGGATGCCCATGGACTGGCGTATGGCGTACTCGCTGTTTTGGGTGCGTTGATCGGTGCCGTATCGCTATCCGGTTCGTGCATTGCGTTCGGAAAGCTGCAGGGTTTGATCAAAAAGTCGTTTCGATTTTCTGGCCAGCAGTTCGTCAACATTCTCATTCTCGGTGGCGCCATCGTTTTGGGCGCATCAATCGCGACGGGTTTTAACGGGACGGCAACTGTCGTTACCGCATTTTTCGTCTTGGCGCTGGTCTTGGGAGTCACTATGACGCTGCCTATTGGTGGCGCCGATATGCCAGTGGTGATTTCGTTATATAACGCTCTGACTGGGCTTGCTGTCGCGTTTGAAGGCTATGTGCTGCAGAACGCGGCGATGATTATTGCCGGCATGGTGGTCGGGTCGGCCGGCACACTGCTGACACAGCTGATGGCCAAAGCGATGAACCGCTCTCTCGGAAACGTCTTGTTTTCGGGATTTGGCGAATCTGCCGGTGCGGCGAGCGGTCCCGTCACCGGCTCACAAAAGCCCATTGAAGCTGGCGATGCGGGCGTGATGATGGCCTATGCCCAGAAAATGATCGTGGTGCCGGGCTATGGCATGGCGGTCGGACAGGCGCAGCACAAAGTTTGGGAACTGGCGCAGCTTCTGCAAAATCGCGGGGTGACGGTCAAGTTTGCTATTCACCCGGTGGCCGGACGAATGCCGGGACATATGAATGTGCTGCTCGCGGAAGCCGGTGTTCCTTACGATCTCATTTCGGACTTAGAAGAGATCAATGCTGAGTTTGAAACGGCTGATGTCGCGCTGATCATTGGCGCGAATGATGTCGTGAACCCGGTGGCGCGTAATGACAAGTCGAGCCCGATTTACGGCATGCCGATTCTGGATGCTGACAAGGCGAAGAACGTCATTGTGATCAAGCGTGGCCAAGGCCAGGGCTTCTCGGGCATCGAGAACGCTCTGTTCTACTTGGACAATACGCGGATGCTTTACGGCGACGCGCAAGGGGCTGTGAATCAATTGGTCCAAGCGGTCAAGGCAGCCGGCTGATGATGCGGCGCGTTCCACTCTACGGTTGGGTCTTGCTGGCAGTGTTTGTCGGCGCGCTCGTGGGGTTGACCGACCCCACGCTGGGCGTCGCACTCAAACCCCTCGGTGATGACTTCATCAAACTCATCCGTATGGTGGTCGCGCCGGTGGTCTTTACAACCGTCGTCTTGGGCATAGCCCAAATGCGCGAACTGCGGCACGTGGGCCGCATCGGTCTGCGAGCGTTGGCGTATTTTGAGGTGCTCTCGACCGTGGCTTTGCTGCTGGGCGTGCTCGTGGCTAACGTTCTCCAGCCTGGCCTCGGCTTTCACGCGGATGTCTCGCATATGGATGCCTCGGCTGTGGCGAAATACGCCACAGCCGCTCGCGAGCAAAGTATTGCTGATTTCTTGGCGAACATTATTCCTTCGACGCTGCCTGCTGCGCTTACGTCCGGAGAGTTGCTTCAGGTGCTCCTCGTTGCCGTGCTCATCGGCTTCGCTGCCGCTGTATCGGGTGAGCGGGCGAGAGCATTTGTCGCGTTGATGGAGTCGATGTCCGCAGTACTGTTCAAGGTGGTTGATTTCGTGATGTGGCTGGCCCCCATTGGGGCGTTTGGCGCGATGGCGTTTACGTTAGGAAAATTCGGTTGGCACAGCTTGGCGCCCCTCGCCCGATTCATGGGCGTGTTCTATCTCACGTGTGCGGCATTTGTACTCCTCGTACTCGGTTCGGTAGCGCGCCTCAGCGGGTTTCGCATCACGGCGCTACTGCGACACCTGCGCACCGAAATATTGACGGTTGTAGGCACCTCATCGTCGGAAAGTGCACTCGCTCCGTTGATCGATCGACTCACGCGACTCGGTTGCCGGCCCACGACCGTGGGTCTGGTCGTCCCAACGGGCTATTCGTTTAACTTGGACGGCACCAGCATTTATCTTTCGTTGGCGACCATCTTTCTCGCACAGGCGCTGGATGTGCCTCTTACGATCGGTCAGCAGATGACAGTTTTATTGGTGGCCATGTTGACGTCGAAGGGCGCTGCCGCGGTGACCGGCGGCGGCTTCATCACGCTCGCCGCGACGTTGGCGGTTGTACCGAGCGTACCGGTCGAGGCTATCGCGCTGATCCTCGGCATCGACCGATTTATGAGCGAGGCACGTGCCGTGACGAATCTAATCGGCAACGCGACGGCCACGCTCGTGATATCGCGTTGGGAAGGCGAAGTCACGAGCGAGCAGATTACGCGCGGGCTAGCGGAGTCGCGCTAGGTCCGTCACCCGTGCTTGTGATGTCCGTCGGCGTGATCCGGATGGTCGGCGGGGTGCTCCGCATGTTCCACGTGCTCCGGTACGTGTTCGCGGACAGGGATCGGCACATTACAGATGTCGATGTGGCCCGCCGGCACTTTGTACCAGGCGTCGCGTCGGTTACGACGCAGTTCTATCAGCTTTTGAAAAGCCTTCGTGTCCGTACGGAGGATTTCGAGCGGCAGGCGCTCCGCAGGCGGAACGTCGGCCGCAACCCGGACGCTGCGGATGGGCTCACGCTGCTCAGGCTGTTCGTAAAAACCAAGGTTCCCGCTGCCTCGGGTGAGTGAGGACAACAGCTCCATTCCGAAGATGACCCGACCCACGATCGCCGTATTGCGATCCAGCTGACGGGGAGCTTGTCCGATCACGGCATACAGTTCGGTGCCAATAGCCGTCGCGGGGTCGTTATCGCGACCCACCCCCACCGCACCGTAGCAATGCAGCGGCCACGCTTCAGCCTCCGGCTCCTCCCCCGCGCGGCCTACCGGCATGTCACCGGAAAAACCGACTTCGGGCGCATAGGTATCGGCGTCATGGAGCCGCACAAACGGCAAGTCAGTGGCCGTTCGCGTGAACTCCGCCGGCAAGCGCTTTTCGCCCACTTCGGGCTTTGAGTTCAATGGGTCGCCCCATTGCGCCACGAAATTGTCCTGCACCCGTACCACCGCGAGACCGTCGTACCAGTGAGCACGGGTTAACTTGAGTATGTTCGCAACGTGCCGTGGGGCGAAATCAGGATTGAGCTCGATAACAACCCTGCCGTTAGGCAGCGTCAGGTACAGCGTGTGCTCCGGATCCGGTTGCCGCCAGTCGGCCGCTTTGGTTGACGCCAGCAGTTCGGCCATCGTGAGCGGCTTGGGCGCCACTTTCGGCGCGAGTGGTGCGGCGGTAGCCGGCGATCCATCCATTGGCGGTGTCGCTGGCATCACGCTAGGCGATTGCGCTACGCCGACTGACGCGAGGAACGTCGCCGCGACTGCAGTTGGGATCGTCATCGAACGTAACGAGGGCATACCCATCATCCTCACGCGAGCGAGTGGAAGACGTTCTGCACGTCGTCGTCCTGCTCGAGTTTATCAATCAGTTCAAGCACTTCCTTGGCGTCCTCATCACTGAGTTCAGTCGGTGTCTGACAGACGAATTCTCGCTCTGCAGACAGCGGCGTCAGCCCACGGTCTTCCAGCGCTTTTTGCAGCTGTCCGAAATCCGGGAACGCGCACCGTATGACCAGTTGCGGCTCGCCCTTCTCTCCGGTGCTCTCACCCATTTCCTCAAGACCGTGGTCAATCAAGTACAACTCGAGATCGTCCTGATCTATGCCCTCAGGATTCAGTCGGAAGACGCCCATTTCCTTGAACTGGAACGCAACGCTTCCACTGGCCCCCATATTCCCGCCCCACTTGGAGAAGATATGGCGGACGCTTGCGACCGTGCGCGTCGGGTTGTCGGTCGCCGTTTCGACAAGGATAGCGACGCCATGCGGGCCGTACCCTTCGTAGATCACCAGTGAAAAATTTTCTGCGTCTTTGCCACCGGCTCGCTTGATCGCCGCTTCGACCTTGTCCTTCGGCATGTTGACCGCTCGCGCGTTTTGAATGACGCGTCGCAGAGCCGGGTTGGAATTAGGGTCGGTGCCACCGGATCGGACTGCTATTGCGATGTCCTTGGTGACACGGTGGAACTGTTTGGCCATGCGATTCCAACGGGCGAACATCGCATGCTTACGGACTTCAAAAATGCGACCCATAGGCCAAAAACCATCCTGACAGGCCCGAATCCGGGCGACTGGGTTGCGATTGTAGTGCGATCCGGGGCTCCGCGTCCCTGCTGTCACTCGTCGGGCAGCCCCGGGAGGGTGTCGGAAGGCTCCGGTTCGCGCGCCCAGAGGTGATGGACAACCGGGGGATGGGGGCCTTGATGCAGCGCCAAGACGCGTTCCCGAATCGATTGGTCGGCCAGGGTCGCCCGCTGCCACTGGCGCAGGTGGTCCAGCCAGGTGAGCGCTTGATACCGCTCAATGAAGCGCGTCGGGTCATCGAGGTCTTGCATCATCGACCAGCGCCTCGCACCATCCCGGCGACGAGTCCGCCCCAACTCATGCGCCGCCCTGAGGAAGTCGGGAACGTCCGGCGCCGCGATCCGATACTCGACCGTAATGACGATGGGGCCGGCGGCCTGGGGGATATCGAGGCGTGCACCCCCATCGCTCGCCGGCAGCGGCCCCAACTCATCGGATCCGTGCGCCACCAGTACGCGACGATGACCGAGCACCGTTGCAGAGCCTAACAACACCGCGGCGGATGCCATGAGACTCGTCGAGAGCCCGACGTGCTCTGCGGTCAGCCCCCAGATCCATGCGCCGATAGCCGCACCGCCGAAGGCCGCCGTCTGGTACAGCGCCAGCGTTCGCCCCACCACCCAGCGAGGCGACGAGACCTGCACCACCACGTTGAACGTCGAAAAGGACAGTACCCAACTCCCGCCGGCGAGCGCCACCGAGAGCATCGTCAACGTTCGCCAAGGCGACAGTCCGGCGATCGCGGTACCGAGCGCAAACGTGAGGGATGCCACGGTCGCGATGGTGTTATAGCCAAATTGGCGTCGCAGACCGGTACTCGCTAGAGCGGCGACGACGGCGCCCGCCCCGAAGCCACCGAGTAATAAACCATAGGTCAATGGCCCACCACCCAATAGGTCGCGGGCCACGAGAGGTAGCGTTGCCCACAGACCGCCAGCGCCAAACCCGAACACGGCTGCGCGCTCCAGCACGGTGCGGATCGGCACCGAGAGTCGCGCATAGCGGACCCCTGCGGAGATCGCAGCACCGATACTCTCCGGCGGCAGCGCCGTGGGTAACAGGGTCCGTCGCCAGAGCCAGAGCACGGTGATTAAAGTGAGATAGGAGAGTGTGTTGAACAAAAAGGCGGCGGGTGCGCCCGCCGTCGCGACAATCGCGCCGCCTAACGCAGGTCCGACCGTACGCGCGAGATTAAATCCCAATGAGTTCAATGCGACGGCAGATGGCAGCAGGCGGACGGGGACTTGCTCGCCAACGGATGCTTGCCAGGCCGGGCCGTACAGCGCGCTACCGCAACCCAGGAGGAAGGTCAGACTGAGCAAAGACCACGGCGTGAGATTGTGCGTATACGCTAGGGCCGTGATGACTATCGAGACGCCTAGCATCACGCACTGCGCCGCCAACATGACATGCCGACGGTCCGAGATATCGGCAATAGCGCCGGCTGGGACGGAGAGCAACATGACCGGCAGCGCCGTGGCGGCCTGCACGAAGGCGACCATGTCAGAGGCGCTCACCAACTGCGTCATGAGCCAGGCCGCACCCACCGCCTGAATCAGGGTACCGAAGTTCGAAACAAGGCTCGCCAACCAAAGCCGCCGAAATAACGGCGTCCGCAAGGGCTCTAGCGCTGGGGAGATCATGGATGCGCGGCGTCAGGCGTCACGGCACGCGACTTAACCGACTTTGCGCAATTCCTCGCGCAAGACGCGCCGCAGCGTCCGTTCCAAAGGCTCGTCAGCACGTCGAATGTGCTCACGAAGCGCCGCATTGAGCAAGGTGACCACGTCTTCATGACCCGACTGGCGGGCCCGCTCCAAAAACCAATCATAGACATCGGAGTCGACGGGTAGCGGACGCCGCGCGGTCGGCGAGTAGCCCTCATCATCCGCGGACAGATCAGCGTCATATCGCATCGGAGGTACCTCGTCGCGGGATGACGAGACACTAGGCGCGTCTCGAACAGGCGTCAAGCGCGGGTGGTCCGTGCCGCGACCGCGGCCCAAAGCAGCACCCCGCCAAACACCACGCCATAGATCAGAAACGGCCTCCAACCGAAACGCAGTATTCGCAGAGCCACCCAAGCCAAAGCACACGCCACGCTCCATCTCAGCACGATCGGCTGTTTTTGAAAGGAGCGCCAGCGCCCGGCGAGATGTGTTGAGACATCCGCGAGTAATCGGTGCGCCGACCACAGCGCACCGGCGGCCACAGCGCCAGTCAACACCCAGTCAAAACGCATCATGGCCTGCACCGTCAGTGATTGCCGAGATGCGGGTGAGGGCCGGCCGCGCGAAACTGCTCCCGTAACGCTTTGCGCTCTTCCGGCGGCAGTTGTTTCCATCGTTCTTTAAGCGCCTGACGCCGCTCGGGCGGCAGATCGCGGAATCGTCGAAATTGTTCGCGCACGTGATCTTGGGCCTCCGGTGGTAATGCACGAAATTCGCGCCACCGTGCCCGCATTTGGTCGCGCTCCTCGGGAGACAGATGACGCCACCGATCGAACCGGCCTCGGGCCTGTTCGCGCTCCTCGGGCGACATCGCGAGCCAGCGCTCGCTGCCATGCGCCAGTGCTTCCTGGCGAGCGGGAGGCAATTGACTCCACCGATCGGCAAAGGAATGGAGCAAGGCTTGCTGGGCGGGCTGCAGCGCAGACCACGCGAGGCCAGGGTCATCGGCCCATACAGCCTGCGCACCGCTGAGCAGGAAGCAAACGGCAGCGGCGCGGATCAGTCGTGAGTGCATGTCGTTGTTCTCATACAGGGTCGCTCCCCCTTGTCAGGTGGCGCGGGTTTCGCGGACTGAGTCACCGGGACGCTTGGGGAGGACCGTCGACTCGCTAGATACTGGGCCAAATCCGGGTCAATGGCCTCCGGACTGCCCAGAAATTCAAGAAGTTCACTATCGGGCAATGGGCTCGGCGCCGGCGCCGTAACGCCGAGCACCGTCGTCGGAAGCCACGCGACCACGAGGATGACCCACAGGCGAAATCCCACTCAACTCGCCCCAATTTCCGAGCCGGCCCACTCGTAAAACGCGGCGTCTTCGGTATACAGGTCGGGTTCATCACCCGACGCTAAGAGTTCGGCGTCCTCCACGGGCGCCGCATCGGCCATGGGCGCGGACACCGCCACCGGTCGCGACACCCAGACGGCGACCGCCAACGCTCCGGCGAACGCGCAGACGGCCACCGGTAACCAAACGCCCGGTACCCGGAATGGGCGCGCCGTCTTGCCGTCGAAGCCCGCCGACAGGGCTGCCGCTCGCGCACGCGCCAAACGAACACTGATCACGGGATCGATCGTACGCACGTGCGTTTCCCACTGCGCCTTGCAGCGCTCGGCCAATGCCAACAGATCGGGGTCTTGGTTCTCGTTCATTCTCTGTGCTCCCCCAACGCCGTGCGCAACTGTGTGAGCGCCCGAAAATAATGTGTCTTCACGCTACCCTCAGAACAGCCCATCACTTGCGCCGTACTGGCGACATCCAACCCTTCCAGTGCTCTCAGCAAAAAGGCTTGGCGTTGGCGTTCTGGCAACGCGCGGACCGCGTCGCCCAACGCGCCCATCGCTTGAGTTTGCGCAAGGTGATCGGCGGGAGCCAAATCATCGGACACGGCCGAATCGATGGGGTCCGGTGCCTCATCGGGTTCCGACACGCCCCCTGTCCACCACGCGACAAAGCGGTTACGCGTGCGACGGCGGCGCTGAGCATCCCGTACCCGATTCTTTAGAATCTGATAGAACAGCGGAGGCCACTCGGCAGCGGGTCGACTCGAATAGTGACGAACCAACTGCAGCATGGTGTCTTGGACCACGTCCAGCGCATCGTCGGGGTTGCGCAACGACAACTCCGCGATGCGGAACGCGCGCTTCTCGACAGATTTCAGGAAAACTTCGATCTCTCGTTCCACTCGGTCATCCGTCGTGAGCGCGCTGCCGATCTGCGGAAGACCGGGCCGGCACAGGGGTACAAGGCAAAGGGTAGCAGACACGGGCATTTACAACCGAAGGCACTGAGTAGACCGCTCTCTCCCGGGCCAATATGCTGGCCCCCGGGGTATTGGCTCGGTATAACGACCATCCACCGCCTACGTTGACACCGCTTTGTCCGAATCGCCCACCACCATCGGTCCTATTTTACGCGTCGCCCTCGACACGCCACTACGGCGCCTGTTTGACTACCGCGCGCCCGCCGATGGGACAGGAATTGTGCCAGGCATGCGGGTACTCGTGCCGTTCGGGCGGCGCGAATTGATTGGTGTGGTCATCGACATCGCAGCGCACAGCGAATGGCCTGACGCACGGATACGGACCGTACTGGCAGTACTCGATGCAGAGCCCGTCGTCGACGCGAAACTCCTCGGATTGGTTCTATTCGCCGCAGAGTATTACCACCACGCCGTGGGTGAAGCCATCAACGCCGCTCTGCCGGCTGGCTTACGGGCGGGCCGACCGCTATTGGCATTGGAACCGCGTTGGCGCTTATCCCCCGCAGGGCATCTTGCCCTCGCCACCAAGACCCGCTTCGGCGTACGCCAGCGCGCCCTTATCGATCGCTTCATGGAGCGCGGGAGCATCGATCTGACGGATTTGGAAGTGCTCGGTGAAGGGGGGCGCGTTGCACTGCGCGGACTTGTCGGCAAGGGATGGGTCGACAGTTATGAAGTGCCGGGTGATGACGCTATGCCCGCGCCTGGGAGGTGCGGAGTACGCCCCAATCCGACACCTGCGCAGGCGCAAGCCATCGCCGACATTGAAACGAATCTCGATCGTTTTTCGCCATTCCTGCTGTATGGCGTAACGGGCAGTGGAAAGACAGAGGTGTATCTAAGAGCGATTGAATCCGTGATTGCCCGTGGCCGACAAGCCCTTGTTTTGGTTCCGGAAATCGCTTTGACCCCGCAGACAGTGGCTCGTTTTCGCGCGCGCTTTGATGTGCCCATCGCGATCTTACATTCGGGCCTAACCGACACCGACCGATTGTCCATGTGGCGCTTGGCGCGAAGTGGCCGGGCCCCGATCGTGATCGGTACTCGTTCGGCGGTGTTTGTACCGCTCGCCCGCCCAGGCATATTGATTGTGGACGAGGAGCACGACCCGTCCTACAAGCAGCAAGAGGGATTTCGCTACTCTGCGCGTGATTTAGCCGTCCTCAGAGCTCAGCGCGAACACATACCGGTGGTTCTCGGCTCTGCGACCCCGTCTCTGGAATCCCTGCACCACAGCCAAGCGGGCCGCTACCAGAAACTGTCGTTACCGGAGCGGGCTGGCGCTGCCGGCACGCCGCGGATCACGGTCATCGATCTTCGTGCACATGAGGAACGGCATGGCATCGCAACCCCAACGGTACTGGCCATCGAACGCCATCTCGCCGCCGGGGGACAGGTACTGATCTACCTCAACCGACGCGGCTATGCCCCAACACTGTTCTGCCCCGGTTGTAGTTGGTCAGCACCCTGCGCCGACTGCGACGCCCGTATGACGGTACACATGCGCCGGCAATTACTGGTCTGTCATCACTGCGGCGCCCAAGCTCCGGTACCCTACGCGTGCCCACAGTGTTCAAACGAATTGCGCCCCGTCGGCCAAGGAACGGAACGGATCGAAGACGGTCTGGACGAACTGTTTCCGGGGCGAGCACTCGTGCGCATCGACCGCGACACCATTCAGGGGCGCGGCGAGATAGAGCACGCGCTCGAGCGCGTGCAATCCGGAGAAGCGCGCCTGTTGGTGGGGACCCAGATGCTCACGAAGGGGCATGACTTCCCAGACGTCACCCTCGTCGTCGTATTGAACGCCGATCAGGGTCTTTTCGGCACAGACTTCCGGGCTAGCGAGCGTCTGGCTCAAAGCATAGTGCAGGTCGCGGGTCGGGCCGGACGAGCAAGCCGGCCCGGTGAGGTTTACATACAGACGGCCTGCCCAGACCATCCCTTACTGCAACGCTTGGTCACCGAAGGCTACGAAGGCTTCGCGCAGAGCGCTCTCCATGAACGGGCTGCTGCCGGTTGGCCGCCGTATAGCCGCCTCGCCCTGCTTCGGGCTGACGCCCCGGAGCGGGCGGATGCCTTGGGCTTCCTCGAAGCTGCCCGTCGCCTAGCTCCTACCGGGTTCCCAATCCGCCTGCTCGGTCCCGTCGCCTCGGCGATGGAGCGCCGAGCGGGTCGTTACCGCGCTCAGTTGTTAGTCGAAAGCACGCAGCGCCTCGGCCTACACCAGTTCCTCGCCCGGTGGGTCAATGCGGTCGAATCGCTCCCCGAGGCTCGCAAGGTCCGTTGGTCGATCGACGTGGACCCGCTCGAAGTCACCTGACGGCTGACCCCCCACGCGGCCGAATCCGGTAGAATTCACGGTGGAATCCCGTGCTTCTTACGATACCTCCCGGACACTCCTTTGAAAGCGACGATCGAACGACTGATCGGTGCGGCTCTGGCCGCCCTGCCCGATGACCTTCTGCCTGCGGAGGCGCGCGCCGCCACCCCGGATGTTGAGCGGACACGGGATGCCACGCACGGCGACTACGCCAGCAACGTGGCCATGCGTCACGCCAAAGCGGCACGGCGCAATCCGCGGCAATTGGCAGAAGCCATTCTGGCTGCGCTACCGTCCGATCCCTTCGTCGCCAAGGTTGAAATCGCGGGACCGGGATTCATCAACTTCCACCTCTCGGATGCGGCATATCACGGTGAAATTGGCGCCATTCTCGATCGTGGCTCCGACTACGGCCGCCGACCGACCGGGAGCGGCGAAAAAATTCTGCTCGAGTTCGTCTCGGCCAACCCCACCGGCCCACTCCATGTCGGTCATGGCCGTCACGCGGCCTTTGGTGCGGCGTTAGCCAATTTACTCAGCGCTGCCGGCCATACCGTGCATCGCGAGTACTACATCAACGACGCGGGCCGACAAGTCGATATTTTGGCCGTCAGTGTTTGGACGCGTTACCTCGAACGTATCGGCGAAGCAGTTCCGCTACCAGCCAACGGCTATCGCGGGGAGTATTTGCTGCCGATCGCGGCCTCACTCGAAGCCGAACATTCTCACAAGTTCCGACGGCCGGCTGACGAAGTGCTTGCAGACCTTCCGCCCGATGAGGCGGCCGGCGGTGACAAAGAAATCTATATCGATGCGCTGATCGCACGGATGCGTAACCTGCTAGGCGACGCCGGATTCACCGCTTTAGTTGACCACGCACTCGCGGGTATGGTCGCGGACATCCGGGGCGATCTTGCCGAAATGGGTGTCACCTTTGATCGTTGGTATTCAGAACGTTCGTTGAGCACGAGCGGCGCCATTGACGAAGCGCTTCGGCGACTGGATCAGGCCGGCCACACCTACCGTAAGGACGGCGCCCTTTGGTTCCGTGCCAGCGCTTTTGGTGACGACGAGGATCGCGTCGTTGAACGCGAAAATGGCGTGCGCACGTATTTTGCGTCCGACATTGCCTACCATCTTGACAAGCGATTGCGTGGATTTGATCGGCTAATCGATGTGTTGGGCGCCGATCATCACGGTTACGTCGCGCGCGTCCGCGGCGGATTAGCCGCAATGGGCGAGCCCCCTGAGTCGTTAGAGGTGACGCTCCTGCAGTTGGTGAACCTATACCGTGGCGATGTCAAAGTGGCGATGGGCAAGCGCGAAGGCAACTTCGTGACGCTTCGTCAGCTACGCCATGAAGTGGGGAACGACGCATGCCGCTTCTACTTCGTGATGCGCTCGCACGACCAGACTCTGGATTTTGACCTCGAGTTAGCCAAATCACGCAGCACCGAAAATCCGGTCTACTACATTCAGTATGCGCATGCTCGAGTGGCGAGCGTACTCCGGCAGTTGGCGGATCGGGGTCTGACCCACGACCCGGCACTCGGTCGCGCGTCGTTAGATCGACTCACCCAGGCGCACGAGCGTCGACTCATCGTTGCGATGACACGCTATCCGGAAATCGTTGCATTAGCCGCCGCCACCCGATCACCGCATACGTTGGTTAACTATTTGCGCGATCTGGCGAATGAATTCCACGGCGCGTATTCGGCGGGTAACGAGAATCCCGATTTCCGCGTCATTGTTGACGATCAACCCACGCGCGACGCTCGTTTGGTCTTGTTTATAGGAGCTCGCCAAATCTTGCGCAATGGTCTTTCGATGCTTGGCGTTTCCGCACCGGACACGATGTGACGCAGACCAAAGACTACCGCAAAGGCGCAACGCGACGGCCAACGAGCCGGCGTGGTGTGCCACCTTGGATCTGGATGGTGCTCGGCCTCATGGGCGGGGTTGGTGTGACCGCTGTCTATTGGCATATCAAGAATCGGCCCGCGGCCGAAGTGTCGTCATCCAAATCGCATCGGCGCGAACCCCTGTCGGTAAACGACATTCCCGATGCAGATCCAGGCCCTGCCGGCGGGTATACCTACGACGAGGCTTTGAAGAAAAACCGAGTAGAGATTCCCGAGAAGAGCGCAGAACCCGCCAAGGAATCTCGACCGGTACCCGAGGTGCATCCCGGCACTTACGTTCTACAGATTGCCTCGTACAAGACCATGGCCGACGCGGAAAGACAGCGTGCGATCGTGAACATGATCGGCGTTGAAGCCAAGATACAGACGGTCACCATCAATGACCAACTGTACTACCGAGTGCGTGTCGGCCCGTTCAAGAGTCTCGACGACCTCAATCGCACTCAAAGCCGCCTACAGAAGGCGGAGATCTCAGCGACCAAAACGCGCCTTTCTGACTAGAGTCCGCGCACCGGACGCGTCGCTTTGATGGCAACGACGAACGCCGCGGCGGTTAGGAGCGCCGCCACGAGGAATGGCAGCCCAGAGAGTGATGCGCCTGCAGCGGCCAGTGCAATGGCAAACGTGCCGCTGAAGAGGCCGGGCCCCACAATGCCCGCCAGTCCCATCAGGCTAGAGGATGCGCCCTGCAGTTCACCCTGTTCTTCCGCCCGTACGCGATGCGCCATCAGCGTCTGAACAGACGCGCTATACAAGCCGCCAAGGGCTCCAAACGGGATGGCCACGATGAACCATGCCCCGGTGGGTGCGAGCGCGTAACCCGCGTAACCGATTGTTTCGGCAATGAGCCCAACCAACACGCTGCGCCTCTCGCCAAGACGGCGGACCAAAGGCCCAATCAGCAATCCCTGAACAATGGCAGTACACACGCCGACAAAACCCAACGCCCACCCAATCTGTGCGAGCGACCACCCATAACGATGGGTCGCATATAAGACAAAGACACTCGGCAGGGAATAATGAGCAACCGTCTGAAACGTTTGCACCGTGAACAGGCTGGCCAAGCCGCGTCGTGCTCGAATGAGTACTAGTGAGCCAAACGGATTGGCTCTACGCCACGAGAAGGGGTTGCGTCGCTCTATGGGCAGCGACTCCGGCACCACCCACCAGCCGTAAATGGCGTTGGCCAATGTCAGCGCCGCGGCGACCCAAAATGGCGCGCGCGTATGCCATTGGCCGAGAAATCCTCCAATGGCCGGAGCGACAACAAACCCGACGCCCCAGGCGGCGCCGATATAGCCGTAGGCTGCAGCGCGCTTTTCACGCGGCGTCACATCCGTCACATATGCCGCTGCGGTCGCGTAGGTGGCCGCTGTAATTCCGGAAATTACTCGACCGATGAACAGCCATACGAGACTAGGCGCAAGCGCCATCAGGATGTAATCAAGGCCCAGACCGGTGAGTGAGATGAGTAATACCGGGCGACGTCCGAAGCGATCAGACAGCACCCCCATCAGAGGCGACCAAATGAATTGCATGACGGCCCATGCCGTCGAAAACACGCCATAGGTCGCCGCGGCAGCTGCCGTATCGCCATCCCGGAACGAGCGAATGAGCACGGGTAAGACGGGGACGATCAGGCCAAACGCCAGAACGTCCAAAACAACCGTGCCCAAAATGAATGGGATCGCTGCCCGCTGCACGCCGCGGGTCTGGTCGGTAGTGCTCAGTCGTCTGCTCCCTGTCTGAAGTCAACGCCGAGCGACCGCAATTTTCGGTACAAGTGGGTTCGTTCCATCCCTACTCGTTTGGCCAACTGGCCAACCTTGCCGTTACACAGCAGTAACTGCTGCTGTAAATACGCCCTCTCAAAGGCTTCTCGTGCTTCTCGCAACGGTAGCGCTAGAAGGTCTTGCTTGACCAACGGCTCATCTTTCGGCAACTGAGCCGCCAATTCGCGCTCAATGTCCTCGAGTCGAATCTCTTCATCACCGCCAAGGACTAACAGTCGATGGACGAGATTTTTCAGCTCACTCATATTTCCCGGCCACGGATAATTCCGCAGCCGGTTCTGCGCCGCTACACCAAACCGACGGAACGGGAGCCTTTGCTCTTCAACCAGCCGATCCACGTAGTGACGCAGGAGCTCGGGTACATCCTCAGCGTAGTCACGCAGGGGCGGCACTTTCAGCGTAATGAGATTGAGATGCGCCAGAAGATCCCGCCTGAATGGCTCCGGCGCATGGCGCAACTCTAAGCCCGGCTGTGCTCCAGAGACCCAGCGCACGTCAAGCGACTGCGCCCGGGTCCCGCCGACGCGCACGTAACTACCGGCGTCGAGGTCGGCTGCGATGACGCGTTGCGCCGCTGGCGAGAAGTCTTCGAGGCCGGATAAATACACGGTGCCACCGCGCGCCTCATCGAAAAGTCCGGGCTCAACCTTTCCGTCCGCCTCACGACCATGTAGGCGCTCTAACAGCGTCGAGTCATCCAGTGCACCACCTGAAATCGAAATAAAGGGCTGGCCATTGCGCGGGCTAATCGAATGGAGATACCGGGCGAAGGCTTCCCGACCGGTACCGGGCTCACCGACAAACATCACTGTCGACTCGCGCGCGCCAATCTGCTGTATTTGCTCACGCAGATGCTGCATCAGGCGGCTCTTGCCCACCGGCGCCACGAGCGGCGGGAGCAACGCCCGTGATGCGGTTCGCTTGCGGCGCCCGGACTCCAAGGCGCGCTCGACGACGCGCAGCAATTTAGTCAGCGACAACGGCTTTTCGATGAAGTCGTACGCGCCGAGCCGGGTGGCCTCGACCGCCGTTTCGACAGTCCCATGGCCCGACATCATTACGACAGGGCAGGACAATCCCCCTTGAGTGGACCATTCGCGCAACAGCGTAATGCCATCGGTATCCGGCATCCAAATATCCAAGAGGATTAAATCAGGTTCGTGGCGAGCACGAGCGGACCGTGCCTGCGCTGCATCGGCAGCCACATCCACTTCCATTCCTTCATCGGCGAGAACTTCGCGCAGCGTTCCGCGAATGTCCGCCTCATCATCGACGACCAAGATTCTTGGTGCGCTCATACTCGCTCCCTCCTGAGATCCGTTCTGCGTGTCTCGCGGCCACCCGCCGCGAGAAATTCCCTGGAGACCGAGTCGAGCGGTATCAGGATAGTGATCCTGGCTCCGCCATCGGCTCCATTCTCCGCCGAAATTCTGCCTCCGTGCTCGTCCACTATCTTCTTCACGATCGCTAGGCCCAAGCCAGTGCCCTTGGGTTTACTGGTGACATAGGGATCGAACACCTGTGAAGCCAGATTAGGATCGAATCCACTGCCGTTATCGCTGACCACCAGTTCTAACATGTCGTGGCCCGAAACATCAGCCCGATGGGTTTCGATGGTCACGCGCGGATCCGAACGCCCTTCCAGGGCTTCGCATGCGTTGGTCAGCAAGTTATTCAGGATTTGGCGGATGCGATTTCGATCGACTTCGACACTACCAAGATTGGGATCCAGCGCAAGGCGAACGGCCACACCGCCGCCAGCGGGCCCGCCTTGTGATCGGTAAAGTTCAGCCACCTCAGTCGCAATTTGATTCAGATCGGTCGGCGCAAGCTCCATCGATGGTGCGCGCGCGTATTCGGAGAACGCGTTAACCATCTGCTTCATCGCTTCGACCTGCTGAATAATCGTGTGCGTGCCACGCTCGAGAATGTCCGCATCTTTTTCGGGAAGCAACTCGAAGAGGCGGCGTCGCATGCGTTCTGCAGAGAGTTGGATCGGCGTGAGTGGATTCTTAATCTCGTGCGCCAATCGACGGGCGACCTCGCCCCAGGCGGCATCACGCTGAGCTCTTAGCAAGGCGGTGATGTCGTCAAATACAATAATAAGACCGGCGAGCGCGCCGTCATTGGCCGGCAGATACGTACACGCAACCATTAATTCATGGCGACCAGTATCTGTTCTCAACTGCACTTGCTCCCGCCAGTCGGTCACACCGGACTCGAGATGCCGCTGGCAGACGGACACCAGTTGTTCAACCAGCGGAGAGGCTGTGGCGATATCCGACAAAGGACGCCCCACCTGGACAGCGAGGTCAACGCCCAAAATGCTCGATGCGGCAGGATTGGCCGTCTGTACGATGAGGCCATCATCCAGCGAAATGACGCCACTCGATAAGTGCGCCAGAATGACCGCCAGTCGTGCGCGCTCCTGCTCCACGGCACTGCGACTGCGCTCAGCGTCGCCGCGGGCCCGCGCTAGGCGCTTGGTCATGTCGTTAAACGAATGGAACAGTAGCCCCATCTCGTCGTGCGACGGCAAGGACAATCGAAGATCGAGATCACCCTTACCGACGGCCTGTGTACCGGCGATCAAATCCTGCACAGGCTTTACAATTCTCGTCGCCCAAAAGAACGCTCCGTACACGGCGCCCAGCGCTGATAGCAGCAGCACAATTGTGAGGGTGAGCGTGAAGGACGACTTGAGATAAGGGCGCTCGTAACTGCGTACACCGTACTCTTCATACGCAGCCTGAACACCGTCGGCGAGACCGGCCATTTGTTCCGGCACTTCGTAGGACGCCACAAGGACCCGAGAGGAGCCCGTGGAGCGGGCATTAATAACGGCGGCGGTGACTACACGCAGCCCACCCGCTGGCGACGGTTCGAGATTCGCGTATACGCCGCGGGATCTCGCCTCCATGAGGACGTCTTCACCGGGCGGCTTTGGGAGAGCCGCATTCGAAAAATCGGTACTCGCGGCCACGATATGCCCATGATCTCCAACCACGAGGACTTCTGTGGCGCCCGCGAGTCGGCGCACCCGGTCAAGTTCTGTGACGAGACCGAGATCCGGACGGTCTCTGAGTTCCGCCGCTATGGTTGTCGTGTGTTCCGCATATTCACGCTCGCGCAAATTCAGCGCCGCTCTCGAGAGTGACAGCGCGCCGTCCAGACCACGGCCGACGTTGATATCAAACCAACTGTCGATTCCGCGGTTGATCGCATTCACGGAGAACGTGTAAACGATCAGCATGGGCAATAATGCCAACCCCGAGAACGTTAAGACGGCCCGAGCCTTCATTCTCGAGCCCGGGATGCGGCGCCGCCAGTCTCGGGCAAGCATCAGTAATTTGTGACCGATCAGTCCGATCAAAACGATGACGCCCAACAAGTTGACGATGAGCAGCCAAGACTGAAGTGACGAGAATCGGGTCGCATCTTGCGCCGTCGCCGCAAGGAGAATCAGCGACGCTCCACTGGCCACCAAGGCAAGCGCCGTTAACACGGTGATCACGACCGGCCGACGGGTCGTGGACGCTGCGGCGGATGCCGGGATCAGCGAGCGACCGTCCACGTGTACCACTCCGTCACGTGTTTCCAGTCCATCCAAAACATCACGGTGCGTAGCGCATTGGGCAAACCGCCTTCCACAATGACCGTGACCTTGGCAGAGGCTTCGTAGGTACTACCCTTCTTAATCATCTGCTCGTCGAGCAGCGGCAACATGTGTACATCCGACAGCGCCGACAGTGCCGCCTGCAATGTGGCGTAGGACGACTGTTGGTTGCTATTGAGATTAATGACGAGGTATCGCTCAGATAAGGCGTGGTATTGGAGCCGCCATCGCTGTACCAATGTCGCTACCCGCTCGTCCGGAAGCAGCTGACGCTGTCGCGACACCAGAACATCCAATGTGATCGCGACAGGGACTCCGTCTTTGACAGCCTGCTCCGCGCTCTTAGATAGGGCCAGATCGAGTGTTGCGTTCAAGTGATATACGTGATCAGCCGGCTCTAGGTAGGCGCTACGCACATCAAAGGCGCCTCCCTCGTCTAACGACAGCCACTCCGCTCGAGCAGGCGCCGCAGCGACCAGCAGGATAACGCTGAGCAACGCAATGAGCGTCGCAGCGATATCACAGTGCGTGCGGTGTGTGCCAAGTCGGTTCATGGGTAGCGATTCTAGTTCCAGTCGTCAGGCAGGGCGTCGTTCGAGGCACGCGTAGTAGAAACCGTCGGTACCGGCATATCCCGGGAGAATGACGAGACCGGGCCCTCTAAACTCAGGACGTGGCGGTAGACCAGGCAGCGCTAGGCTAGCAGATTCAGTTACGTCGACCGCATCTCGCGTATCGGCGAGAAATCCTTTGAGCACCGCAGTATTTTCGCCGCGCAGAACCGAGCAGGTGGCGTAGACCAGACGACCTCCGGGCTTTAGGCGCCGCCACAAACCATCGAGTAATCCGCGCTGTCGCGCAGCGAGCCCCGGCAATTCACGCGGTCGACGCAGCCACTTGATGTCGGGGTGTCGGCGAATTACGCCCGTACCGGAACACGGCGCGTCGAGCAGAATGCGGTCGTACAAACCGTCGCCGATCACCCGGGTATCGACGGCATCGCCTACTCGTATATCCGCGGTCAATCCGAGGCGTGCCAGGTTATCCCGTATACGTTGTGCCCGCTGCGGGTCGATATCTACCGCCACGACCTCGCCGAGGCCGGGACAGGACTCCAGCAGATGTCCGGTCTTACCGCCAGGCGCTGCGCACGCATCCAATACACGCTGTCCGGGTGCGGCGGCCAGCAATGGGGCGGCGAGTTGCGCAGCAGCATCCTGAACGGAGCATCGCCCTGCGATAAACGCGGGCAGCGCTCGCACGTCGGTTGGAACAGCCATGTCTAATGCGTCAACCGCAAAGGGAACCGCGTGGGTCTCCAAGCCGGCCTCGGCTAATTCGGCGGCGAGGCTGTCCCGGCTGATGCGACCCCGGCGGGCCCGCAACGTTAACGGCGGATGCGCATTGTTCGCTTCGAGAATGCGCTCCCACTGGTCGGGCCAATCACGCATCAATTGTTCAAAAAACCAGTCAGGGTGAGACCATCGGCCCGCTTGCGTTTCGTCGGCAGCCGCCAATAACGACTCCCGCTCGCGCTGATAGCGACGCAAGCAGGCATTCACCAAACCCGCAGCACCGACCGCACCCACCAAACGGGCCGCAGCAACGGTGGCGCTGACCGCAGCATGCGGCGCAGTGCCCGCGTACTCGAGCTGGTACAAGCCGACTAACAACAGCGCCTGAACCACAGGTTTTTGGTCATCCCATGGCCGCGGCAGCAACTGGACAGCGACCCGGCGCAGTCGATGGCCGAAGCGCATGGCGCCAAACGCGAGCGCCTGCGCAAACGCCCGGTCCGAGGGTGACGCCGCGGCGGCCTCGAGCGCGGCTTCAAGCATCACGCCTTCTCCGAGAACGGCGGCCACGGCACGCACGGCGGCCGCCCGGCTTCCAGCACCTACTTCAGTCACTCTGCACCCCTAGCTGGAGACCGATGAGAGGACCACGTCGGGCCTCTGCCTGAATAAATTCTCGAGCGCTCACTACACCGCGGCCGGCTAATTGCACTCGCAGCAGGCGCAGCACGCCAGCGGCGGTCGCGACATCGATGCCGTCGGGCCCCGCCATCAGGATGGTACCGGCTGGCGCCGTTACGGGCTGCGACGAGGTGACGGTCGAGGCATGGATCCGTAGTTGCACGCCGCGCCACCGCGTTTCCGCGATAGGCCAAGGCTGATAGGCCCGGACAGCGCGCTCAATCTCCATCGCGGGCCGGTGCCAATCGATCTGCGCCTCTGCCTTGGTGACCTTGCGTGCGTACACCACGCCGTCCTCCGGTTGCGCCACCGCCGTCAACCGGTTGGCGGCGATCAGAGGTAGCACCTCCAGAAGCCGCCGAGCGCCTAACTGAGCGAGGATGGCGGTCAAAGTCGCCGTCGTGTCAGTGGCCGAGATCGGGCATTGCGCCGTGGCATACACCGGACCGGTGTCCAAGCCTTCGGCCATGCGCATGATGCCGATCCCCGTCTCGGCGTCGCCGGCCAATAGTGCACGTTGTATGGGCGCTGCGCCCCGCCATCTCGGCAGTAACGAGGCATGAATGTTCAGGCATCCGAGCCGGGGGACGTTCAAGATCGCCGGTGGCAGTAATAAACCGTAGGCGGCAACGACCATCACATCGGGCGCAAACGCGGCCAGATCCTCAACGGCGGCGGCATCGCGCAAGCTCTGGGGCTGATTCACCGGTAGACCGAGTTCTAGCGCGCGCTGCTTTACGGGTGATGGCAGCAACGCCCGACCACGCCCTGCCGGACGATCCGGCTGCGTGTACACACACCGTACGCGGTGCCCTGCAGACATTAAGGCGTCAAGCGCAGGCACCGCGAACTCGGGAGTGCCCGCGTAGACGACGGATAATGTCACGGTCAGAGCGCCGGCCGATGAGGCCGTTGGACCGCGTGATGCCTTTGATCGCGCTCGAGTTTTTGGCGTATTCGGGTGCGCTTCAGCTCCGAGAGGTAGTCCACAAAGAGCTTGCCTTCCAGGTGGTCCATCTCGTGCTGGATGCAGACCGCCAATAAGCCGTCGCAGTCCATTTCGAATGACTGACCGTCCCGGTTCAGTGCGCGCACGCGCACGCGCTCGGGGCGGGTGACACTCTCGTAATAGCCGGGCACCGACAGACACCCTTCCTTGTAATCAACCGGTTGGCCGTCCGTGGTCAGAATTTCCGGATTAATGAACACAAGAGGCTGGTCGTTCTCTTCGGAAATATCGATAACAATCAAACGGATGTGGCGATCGACTTGGGGTGCCGCGAGACCCACGCCGGGGGCGGCATACATCGTCTCGAACATGTCATCGATCAACGTACGGATGGTGGAATCCACCGCAGTGACTGGCACGGCTCGAGTCCGTAGACGGGGGTCCGGATATTGAAGAATCGTGAGGCGCGTCATGGTTGGTAAGGTGGGTCCGTGTCGGCGGCGCGGTATGCTGCTAAAGTCCGTTCGAGGTTGGACCTCGCCCGGAGTCATTGGTTGCATCGGTCTACGGCGCTCAGGCCGTTTCCCGTGCCGGGAAGTCACTGATTATAGGACGGCAGCACCGCCGGGTCTTGTCATAGTGCGTCCGTTAGGCCTCCACGAGGGTCGATCCGTCGATGAAAACGTTCCGTCTGCTCTCCGCTGTACTGGCCCTTGCCGCGATGCCCGCAGCGTGGGGGCTGACCCTTTCGCCGGATGCCCCCACGCGGTATGTCGTTCAGTCTGGCGATACGTTGTGGTCTTTGGCCGGAAAGTACCTCTCCGACCCCTGGTCTTGGGCTGAGTTATGGCACGCCGGAGCCGGGATTGATAACCCGAACCGCATTTATCCGGGCGATGTTCTCATCCTCGCGATGGATGCTGAGGGACACCCTCACCTGACGATTGAGTCGGCGGAGACGGCGCCGGATGCCTCGATCTCGGTACGTCTCTCCCCAACCGTCCGAGCCGAGCCGTTGCCGGCACTGATTCCGGTCATCCCCCACGATATTGCCGCCAGTTTTATGGGCCGGCCAACACTACTCGCGACGGATGACGTAAAGACGCTCCCTTATGTGCTGGGCTTCGAGCATGACCGTCTCGCCGGGGCCGCCGGTACCCGGCTCTATGCACGCCGAATGCCGAATCACGCCTCGGGCCTGTTTAGCGTCGTGCACGCGGGTGATCCTGTGGCCGATCCCGTCACGAAGCGGATCATCGGCGTACAGGCGGTTTATACGGGCACCGCTCGAGTCGACTCGCCGACACCAGGCGCGCGCGGCGTATCGAACCTGACGCTCATCGCGTCGGCGCGGGAGTCGTTACCCGGCGACCGCTTGGTGCCGGACACTGACGAAGTCCAACCGGATTTGTCGCCGCACCGACCGTCGGAACCGGTGGAGGCGCGTATTGCCGCCGTCATCGATGGCGTCCACGTGATCGGCCAATACGAGGTCGTCCTACTGAATCAAGGACGTCGCGCCGGACTTGAACCCGGCCATGTCCTCACGCTTTGGCACGAAGCCGGGTCCCTTCCGGACCGCGGCCCCGGCGACCCAACTCACCAAAACGATTTCACCGCGTTCCATCGGTCGGTGGCTCTGCCGCCCGAATCCGCCGGCTCGTTGCTCGTTTTTCGGGTCTATCCGGAGGCCAGTTATGGCCTGGTGCTTCAAACGAATTCGGAACTGCGCGTCGGAGACGCGGCCAGAAGCCCGAATAAATGATTTATAGTCAATAGGTTACGTGTTTGTTCGCAATCTGACGTCTAGCGCACGGGTTGGACAATGCCCCGGAAATGCGTTTATATGCGTCCGGCTTCGAACCGTCAGGCTCTGTCACGTTGATCGATCGCAAACCCGCCACCTACGCTGTAGGGTCGGTTTTCGGTCGGGTAGGGGTGGATATAGCGACGTCGCGAACGTTGCTCCCACTCCGTGGTCCAGACCCGGGGTACCCTCGCATGAACGACCCGATGAACGACAACGTACTGGACATACTGATCTATCTCTTCGAGAACTTCCTTGAATCGGATACCGCGCCCCAGCCTAGCCGGGACGTTCTCCGCGAGGAACTCGAACATGCGGGCTTTGCTGAAAGCGGCATTGAGCGCGCTCTGGAATGGCTAGAGGGTTTAGCCGGTGACGGCGAGGTAGCCCCGGCTGTTCGTCAGCGATCGTTTCGTGCGTTCAGCGGCTATGAGGTTTCCCGTCTGTCCACCGAAGTGCGCGGCTATCTGGTGCAGCTTGAGCAGGTGGGTATCCTCCCCGCGCAGCAGCGAGAGTTGGTCATTGACCGACTGTTAGCGCTCGATGCCGAGGAAATCGAAATTGAACAGGTTAAGTGGGTCGTGCTGATGGTTCTGTTCAGCCAACCCGGGCAGGAGCAGGCCTACCAGCGCATGGAAGACTTGGTGTTCGAAGGCCCCTCGGACGCGCTCCATTGAGGCCGACCACCTAACGCTGGCAACCATATATATGAGAGGGCTGTGGCCATCAGGGCCGCGGTCCCGTTTTTGGGAAACATGAGCAAAAATCTCGTCATCGTCGAATCGCCCGCAAAGGCCAAGACCATCAAGAAGTACCTGGGTAAGGACTTCGAGGTGGTGGCCTCTATCGGCCACATCCGTGACCTCGTCTCGAAAGACGGCGCGGTGGATCCTGAACACGACTTTCGTATGAACTACGCCGTCACTGAGCGCGGCGAAAAGCAGGTCGAAGTCATCGTTAAAGCGATGAAGAAAGCCGACACGCTCTACCTCGCCACTGACCCTGACCGAGAGGGAGAGGCGATTTCGTGGCACATTTTAGAAGTGCTGCGCGAGCGCGGCGTCCTCGGCACCAAGCCCGTACACCGCGCCAAGTTCTTCGAGATCACGAAGAAAGAAATTCAGAATGCGATCGCGCATCCGGAGTCGCTGTCCACGTCATTGGTCAATGCGCAACAGGCACGTCGGGCGCTCGACCATTTGATCGGGTTCAATATCTCGCCGCTGCTGTGGAAAAAGATGTTCCCGGGCCTGTCGGCGGGTCGTGTCCAGAGTGTGGCGCTGCGGCTGATCTGCGAGCGCGAAGCCGAAATTCAGGCATTCAAACGCCTGGAATATTGGACGATCGAAGTCGACGCTGAAAAAACGGGGCAGCCGTTCAAGGCCCGCGTTATTGAGGTCGACGGTCGCCGGATTGAGGCCGACGTTGCGAAAAGTGTCTTCACACTGACCAATGAGTCCTCGGCGAAGGCGGCGGAACGAGCGCTGTCGAAGGCGTGCGGTGGCGAGCTGTTGGTCACGGACGTGGAAGCCAAGCCCCGTCAGCGCAGCCCACAGGCGCCCTTCCGCACCTCCACGTTGCAGCAAGCGGGCGCAAACCGACTGGGCTTCTCCGCTCGGCGAACGATGCAGTTGGCGCAAAAACTCTACGAAGGTGTCGACTTCGGTGAGGGCCCAGTGGGCCTGATCACGTACATGCGTACGGACTCGACCTCGCTGTCCGCGGATGCAATCGGCGAGATTCGCCAAACAATCGGTGCGACCTATGGTGCGGATGCGGTGCCAGCTCAGCCGCGGTCGTACGCTAACAAGCAGAAAAATGCCCAGGAAGCGCACGAGGCCATTCGTCCGACCTCCGCGTCGACAACGCCCGACAAATTGAAAGGCAAGATCGACGACGACATGTGGCGGCTCTATGACCTGATCTGGAAGCGCACTGTCGCATCCCAGATGGTCAATGCGCTGTTTGAGCAGGTTACGGTGTCGTTGAAACCCGGATTGCGCGCCGATGGCGGCCTCATTCGCGCTAGCGGCTCGACCCTTGTGAAGGCCGGCTTCCTCGCCGCATACGGGGTCGATGTCAACGATGATGACGAAACGGAAGACGGCGGACGCCTGCCGGCACTTGCCGTTGGCGACCGCACGACACTTCTACAATTAGTGCCTGAACAGCATTTCACGCAGCCACCACCGCGCTACACAGAAGCATCGTTGGTTCGCGCGTTGGAAGAGCGTGGAATCGGTCGTCCGTCGACCTACGCCACCATTATTGAAACACTGCGCGCGCGCAAATATGTCGACGATGAGCGTCGGAATTTTGTGCCGACTGACACGGGTAAAGTAGTTAGCCGCTTCTTGGTGGAATTCTTCTCGACCTACGTCGATTACGATTTCACCGCGCGTCTGGAGGACACGCTGGACGATATCTCCAGCGGAGACAAGGACTGGATCCCTGTCTTGCGTGACTTCTGGGGGCCGTTTGCAGAGCAACTCAAGGCGGTTGAGCCCAAACCTCGACCCGACTTCGCCCGCTCGTTGGGAATTGACCCGGTTTCCGGCCGTCCGGTCAGTATCCGCGTCGGCCAGTACGGCTCGTTTGCCCAGATTGGCGTGCGGGAGGATGAAGAGAAGCCCAAGTTTGCCAGCCTAAAGCCAGGGCAAACGATGGATTCCATCACCTTGGAAGAAGCGCTCGAACTCTTCCGTTTGCCGCGGGTGCTCGGAGAATTGCCCGACGGAAGCGCAGTTTCCGTTGCCATCGGTCGATTCGGACCCTTCGTGAAATACGGGTCGAATTACGTGTCACTCAAGTCGCCTGATGATCCCTATACGATCGAGTTCCCACGCGCCGTGGAAGTGATCGAGGAGAAGAAGCGGACAGATGCCGCTCGTCTCATCCGTGATCACGGCGACGGCATACAGATTTTGAATGGCCGTTTTGGGCCATACATTACTGACGGCGAAAAGAACGCGAAAATACCAAAGGATCGCGAACCTGCGAGCCTTTCACGGGAAGAGTGCGAGGGACTGTTGGCGGTAGCCCCACCCCCCAAGGGACGCTTTGGCCGCAAGAAGGCGGCCGCCAAGAAAACGGCTGCAAAAAAGACGGCCGTTAAAGCGCCTGCCAAGAAAAAGGCCGCGAAGAAAAAATCGGCGAAGTAAGGACGCCACACGCCCGAGCAACTCCAAGGATCCGATATGCAGCCTGACAAAGCGGCCGTGCGCGACTACCTGATGGGCCTTCAAGCCAAAATCACGGAAACCGTGGCCGCTGTGGACGGCGGCGCCACATTCCAGGCGGATGCATGGCAGCGGCCGGGCGGTGGCGGCGGGGAAAGCCGGATTCTGCGCAATGGCGCCCTGCTGGAACAGGGTGGCGTTGGGTTCTCTCACGTCATGGGTTCGGGACTGCCCCCGTCGGCGACCCAACAGCGACCGGAGCTGGCGGGCGCACAGTTCGAGGCGATGGGCGTTTCTCTCGTCTTCCACCCCAAAAATCCGCACGTTCCGACGACGCACATGAACGTGAGATTCTTTATCGCGGAAAAACCCGGGCACGATCCGGTGTGGTGGTTCGGTGGCGGTTTTGACCTCACGCCCTACTATCCCGTGCTTGAAGACGTCGTCTCGTGGCACACCGTGGCACGACGTGCGTGTGAGCCTTTTGGACCCGAGATCTATCCGCAGTACAAGCATTGGTGCGACGACTACTTCTATCTCAAACATCGAGGGGAAACGCGCGGCGTTGGTGGCCTGTTCTTTGACGATCTGTCGGCTGGTGGATTTGATCGCGCCTTCGCCCTGCAGAGAGCTGTGGGTGACGCCTTCCTGGATGCCTACCTGCCCATTGTCGAGCGTCGCCGCCACACGCCGTACGGCGAACGGGAGCGAAATTTCCAGCTTTACCGTCGTGGGCGTTACGTAGAATTCAACCTCGTCTTTGACCGTGGCACCCACTTCGGGCTCCAATCGGGTGGCCGCACAGAATCTATCCTGATGTCCCTACCGCCTCTGGTGCGCTGGGAATACGATTGGCGGCCGGAGCCGGGCTCCCCCGAGGAGACGCTGTACCGAGACTATTTGCGGCCGCGCGACTGGCTCGGACTTGCCGCGGACGGCGAAGGCCCATGAACTATCGTCACGCCTACCACGCCGGCAACGGTGCCGACGTGCTGAAGCATGTCGTGCTCTTGGCGCTGTTGGATCATCTGGCCCGCAAGGAATCCGCGTACTGCTATCTCGATACCCATGCGGGACGGGGGATGTACCCACTCGGCGCGGCAGAAACGCAACGCGCGGGGGAGTATCGCGACGGTATCGCCAAACTCCTCACGGCGGATCATCCGCCGACGTCGGTAGCCCGATATCTGGAGTTGGTACGAACACTGGGCGTTGAGGGTAACGCGTTAGTCCGCTACCCCGGATCTCCTGCACTCGCGCTCGCCGTTATGAGACCACAGGATCGCGCGGTCCTCGCTGAGTTACAGCATTCCGAAGCCGCCGCATTGAAGGCTACCGTCTCACGTGACCGCCGCGCGCAAGTCCATGAGCGCGATGGTCACGAGGCATTGCTGGCACTCATCCCTCCCCGAGAGAAGCGCGGTTTGGTTCTTATAGACCCGCCATATGAGCAGCCGAACGAGTACGAGCGTCTGGAGCAAACACTGACGGCGGCCTGTGCCCGGTGGCCCACCGGTACGTATGCGTTGTGGTACCCGATCAAACACGGCGAAGCCGCACAACGCTTTCTCAACCGGATGGCGGCGACGGGTATTCGGCGGCAGTTGGTCATTGACCTGACCTACGAGCGTGATGATTTGCCGGGTGGCCTGAATGGTTCGGGACTGTTGATTATTAACCCCCCGTACCAATTGGAAACCACGCTGGAGGGCGCCCTACCATGGTTGCACGGCCAGCTCGCGCAACCCGGCCGCGGTCGCTACCGGATCTCTTGGCTCGTGCCTGAGTAGTAGCCTTACGGATGACGGCTGATTTTCCGCCGTGTTGTGATTACCGTACGTTGTAATTGGAGTCTGACGCCATGCGACCCATTCCAGGATCCTTCCCCCGTGTGCGTATGCGGCGCATGCGCCGAGACCCATTCTCACGTCGGCTGATGCGTGAATCCCATCTCACCGCAGACGATTTGATCTATCCGATGTTCGTCGTGGAAGGCACCGGTCAACGCGTGGCCATCCCCTCCATGCCGGGCGTATCCCGCGTCAGCATTGATATCTTAATCACCGAAGCACTCGAACTTGTGGCGCTGGGTATTCCTGCGGTGGCACTGTTCCCCGTGCCGGATGCCAGCACAAAATCTCTCGACGGCGGCGAAGCGTGGAACCCAGACGGCCTCGTCCAGCGCGCGGTCCGCGCCCTTAAGGCCGCAGCGCCGAGCCTCGGCGTCATTACCGATGTCGCATTAGACCCGTACACCACGCACGGTCAGGACGGTGTCATCGATGAACGCGGCTATGTCATCAACGATGTCACGACCGACGCGTTGGTCAAGCAGGCCCTTTCGCACGCCGAAGCGGGAGCCGATATTGTCGCGCCCTCCGACATGATGGACGGGCGGATCGGTCGTATTCGCGATGCGCTCGAAGCCGCGGGGTTTATCCACACCAAGATTCTCGCCTACTCGGCCAAGTACGCTTCCAGTTTCTACGGGCCTTTCCGTGACGCCGTGGGCTCCGCCGGAAATCTGGGGAAAGCCGACAAGAACACCTATCAAATGGATCCCGCTAACAGTGATGAAGCCCTGTATGAGGTGGCTTTGGATCTGGAAGAAGGCGCGGATATGGTGATGATCAAGCCCGGAATGCCTTATCTGGATATCGTTCGGCGTGTCAAAGACGAGTTCGGGGCGCCCACCTTTGTTTACCAAGTAAGTGGTGAGTACGCGATGCTAAAGGCGGCCTTCCAGAACGGCTGGCTCAGTGAGCGATCGGTTGTGCTCGAAGCCCTTGGTGCGTTTAAGCGTGCCGGGGCGGACGGCATCCTCACCTACTTCGCAAAAGACGCCGCACGCTGGCTTAAAGAGGGATCTCACTCGTGACGCGACCAGACCGCTACGCCGTTATCGGCCATCCGGTCGCCCACAGTCGATCGCCTTTCATTCATTCGAAATTTGCCGCGGCAACTGGGCAAAATATCGAATACGACCGCATTGACGCCGATCCGGCTGACTTCGTCGACATCGTGCGCGCGTTTTTTGCAGACGGTGGCGGCGGCCTGAATGTCACCGTTCCACACAAGGAAGCCGCGGCAGCGCTGGCGGATGAACTGACCGATCGAGCTCAGCTGGCCGGCGCGGTCAATACGCTGATCCCCATCGGCGGCGGTCGCTTGCGTGGCGACAACACGGACGGTGTCGGCCTCGTCACAGACCTAGAGCAAAATTTGGGCGTTGCGCTGCACGGACGGCGGATTCTGATACTCGGCGCGGGTGGCGCGACACGCGGCGTCCTCGGCCCATTGTTGGCACGTGCGCCAACCGCACTGTGGATAGCGAATCGAACCCCGCAACGCGCGCACGATCTCGTGGCGCGCTTTAAGGAACGCGGCCCCGTTCACGGCAGCGGCTTTGATGGCCTAGCCGGACTGGGCGCCTTCGATTTGATCATCAATGCCACCTCCGCTGGCCTCACGGGCGACACGGCACCGTTACCTAAGGACTGCGTGAATGCGCAAACCATCGGCTACGACATGATGTATCAACCCGGTGGAACGCTATTTACTCACCAATTGGCGCATCTGGGCGCGAAAGCGACATGGCTCGGTTACGGAATGTTGGTGGAGCAGGCGGCTGAGGCGTTTTTTCTGTGGCGTGGGGTGCGACCCGCCACTCAACCGGTGCTCGCACTACTGCGCTCGTAACGCCGCGTTAATCCTGAGTCTTGACGATGTACAACTGGTACAGCGGCGCTGGGATAATGTGCAACTTTCGACAATACAGATTGGTGAACGCATCAATCGCGGGCTTGGGGCAACGAACAGGGTCTACGCCCGTCGGCAGCGTCTCCGACCACAGGTAATCATCGAACGCCATTACCCCGCCGATACGCAGCAGACGAAACCCTAGTACGGCATCCGCGAGGACGTCCGGCGCCTGATGCGAGCCATCGACATATACGAAATCGAAATAGCCCGTTAGACCACCGGCGAGGAGCTTTGCGAGCTGCGCATCCGAATAGCCCTTATGCTTGGTGATCGTTGGCGCCACCAACGCGCGTTGCGATGCGATCGCCACGTTTTGGTCAAATCGAGCCTCGACCGCCGACATGTCGGTTGTCGAATGCTCGACGCCACCTTCCCATGTATCGACACAGTGCACATCAAGTGCACGTGTTCCACCAAAACGCTCTACGAGGTAGCAGGTACTCGCGCCTTCGTAAGACCCGATCTCCAGAACACGCGTCGGATTCACTTGCGGTAGCAATTGATCCCAGACGGGCTGAGCAGTGCTCGAAAACCACGTGTTGGTGAACTGATAGCCGACGTTGGAATTGGGAATATGGCTCATCACGCGCACCGCTCGAAAAGCACCAACGTTTCCCCGCCCACACGAAAGGAAACGCCTGAAAGACTCATCAGATTAACAACCTTGTGTGACGCTTATGTGTCGAATGACCCGATGCCGCTAGGCATTGTTTCGCGCGTGGGTTTCCTTAAACATAGCGCTCCCCAGAGGCGCATATGGCTATGGAACACACCACCCTATTTGCATCCAGTCGCGGATTCTTAAAGTCCTGTGACCACCATAATGCGCGCCCACAATCCAGCAGCGACGAACTCGATGCGAGCCTCATTGAAGGCCATCAGGCTGGACGCTCGATCTACATATGCTCCGATGCGCTCGTCCGCTTTACGGAGTCCGTACTACCGCGCCTGCAGTCGCCATTTGTTCTGGTCACCGGCGATAGCGACCTTCCGATTAGCCCCTCGTCGCTCGGCGAAGCGCCGCTTCGGCGCTTACTGCAGTCGCCTCTACTGCTGCGTTGGTATGCGCAAAATTGCGCCACAGAAGCCGAGAAGTTGTCGCCGTTGCCGATCGGTCTGGATTACCACACGGTCTTTGAGCGACCGGGCCTTTGGGGATTACGCCAAGCCTCCCCGATCGCTCAGGAGCATCAATTAATTGATGTCTGGGCGCGTGCAAAACCGTTTCATCAACGTTATCTGGCGGCGTACTGCAACTGGACGCACGCGCTTGAACGCGGCGATCGACGTCAGTGTGCCGAGATGATCGACCGCTCCGTGTGTTTTATTGAGACGCCCAATGTGCCCCGAGCCAGCTCGTGGGCCCGGCAAGCGGAGTTCCTGTTTGTCGTCAGCCCCGAGGGCGCCGGCATGGACTGTCACCGGACCTGGGAGGCTCTGGCCCTCGGTTGCATTCCGATCGTCAAACGCAATCCCATCTGTCGATTGCTGACCGATCTACCGGTGATGATTGTGGACGACTGGTCGGAGGTACGCCGGGACGGCATGGAGCGCTTTTTGGCTGACTTCGCAAACCGTATCTTTGATTTCTCGACGTTACTTCGGGACACCTGGGTTCGTCGCCTCCGTGGCGATACGCGGGATACGTCGCTTCGGCTATCCCACACTGATTTTCATTCTTTCATCACGCGCGGAAGCGTCTAGACAGCGCCTTGTTCGGTCTCTGCGCATTTTCGCACTCCGGTTGGTAACACTAATATGCTCAACCAGATCATCCCTCCCGAAATACTCAATGATCCGTTCTATCATTCACTGAAGGCGCTGGCCGCCGACACGTCTCTACACACTTATTTGGAGATTGGCTCGTCCAGCGGCGAAGGGAGCACACAAGCGTTCGTCACGGGAATACGGTCCCGCCCAGATCCCGCGGCCGCGCGACTCTTCTGCATGGAGATGAGTACAGAGCGATACACCGCATTAGCGGAGCGCTATCGTGACGACCGGTTTGTGCGGTGTTACAACTTGTCATCGGCGCTACGTTCGGAGTTTCCCTCTGCTGAGGAGGTTGCGTTTTTCTATGCCAATACGCGAACAAACCTCAACGCCTACCCGCTCGAGGTGGTCCTCGACTGGTTACGCCAGGATATTGCGTACCTTGAAAACCATCAGCCTAGCGTCAACGGCATTGAGTTTATTAAGCAAGACAACAACATTGACGTCTTTGATTGCGTTCTGATCGACGGTTCTGAATTTACCGGAGAGCGTGAGCTCTACCATGTAATAGGCGCCAAGGTCATTGCGCTTGATGACGTCAATGCACACAAGTGCTTTAACTGTTATCGGATCCTACGTAGTCATGTGGGCTACGAGTTGGTGTCCGAGAATCTTCAGGTCCGTAATGGATACGCGATTTTCCGTCGACGGTACTGATTGCTCACAGTAGGTCGCTAGTTTTCCCTAGAGGGATAACGCTAGATTTCCCTTAAAGCCCGCGCAGCATCTGCACACAGCGCCAGATGGCGCTCGGAGAGAATGCCGCCGCGCGCCGCATCGGTAATGCTTTCCAACATGAGCAGAGCCAATTCCACGCGGCCGCGCATACGCGTGTTTTCGGATTTGAAAAAGTGCACGAGTTGATCCCGAGGATCATCCGACAAACCGGCGTCCCAGACCTTGGGGTCGACGTGTTCCTTGAATAGCTGCTCAACCACCTCTTTATGCTGGACGAGAAATACCGGATTGAATTCCGAGAGATCGGTTGCCGTTGAAGAAACAGCGGCTTGCAGTATCTCCGGTGTGACACGGCGGAACCCCATACTCCAATCAGAGTATTCTCGCCGCCGGATTTCACGGCGATGCAGCAACTGCACGTCGGTATTTCGCGGGTCAGACTTTATTTTAGCGAGCAGCTTCTCGACATCCTCAACCTCTCCCTCAAGCGCCTGAAGGAAAGTGTCGTTCGCATAGAAGAGCATCCCGGTGACCTCATTGCCGGGATTATTGGCAAGGCACTGACGCAGTAGATTCAAGAGGTCTTGGGACGTCATGGGTGACGTCGCTCGGCTGACGTAGGAAATCTGGATCACGTCATGTCTCCTTCAGTACGCAGCGTAGGACGCGGGGCGGGTCAGGGGTTAACGGCGGCCCGAGATTATAGAGCGCTACCGGTATCATACGAAGAAGTCTGGCTGGGTTTTCCCTGTCCCAGCCCGGGTGTATTCTCGGCACCCTGAATGTGTCGTGTTCGAACCCTCTGGAGCCCCGTTATGCCCTCGTTTGATGTCGTCTCCGAACTGGACCAGCACGAGATCGCGAATGCGCTAGATCAGACCCGTCGCGAGATTGAGTCTCGCTTTGATTTTCGGGGGGTGGCGGCGAAGGTCATTCATGAAAAGAACGAAGTGACGCTTGAGTCGACCTCTGAGTTTCAGGTACGTCAGATGCTGGATATCATCCGCCTGAAAATCGCGAAGCGAGGCATCGATCTGGTTTGCCTAGATGTCAAAGATGCCGAAGTAGATTTGGCAAAGACCCGTCAGAAGATACTTTTGAAGGAAGGGATTGATGCCGATGCTGCGCGCTTGATCCAAAAGGCCATCAAAGACTCGAAGATAAAAGTGCAATCCTCCGTGCAGGGCGGGAAAGTTCGGGTCACAGGAAAAAGTCGCGACGATCTTCAGGCGGTCATTGCGCTCTTACGGCAAACGAAGGTTGAAGTTGCGCTTCAGTTCAATAACTTTAGGGATTAGTCTATTTTTGTTGCGGCTGTTTTATCGATTTATGACCCCCGTTCTCGTTGTCTTTAGGGGTTCATCAGCGTTTCATTTGGCTGTCTAAAAGCGAATCTACATTTGCTTGGCGTGTGCGACTTCCATCCCGGAGGTCCGTCTTTTCCGCCAGGGGAAATCAAATGAAAGCTGGAATCAAACTGCTCGCGGCAACGCTCGCGATGTTGCCAACGCTGTCGTCCTACGCCTCCGAAGGCAAGGTACCGCACGGCGTTGCTCCTCTTGATCACGTTTTCGTCATCATGATGGAGAACCATGGGTACGCGGAAGTCACCGGCAATCCCAACATGCCGTTCCTCAACGCCTTCGCCAAGAAAGCGGCCTCGGCGTCTAACTACTATGCGGTTGCTCATCCGAGCCTGACGAACTACCTCGAGGTTGTTGGTGGGTCGAACTTTGGGGTCTTGAACGATCATTCCCCGGATTGGCATAACGGCTCGTGCCAGACGAATCTTTCATCCGGTCAGCCGTCGCTGGATACCGGAGCGTATCCCAGCATCTGCCCGATCTCCGGCAGTGGCACGGATGCCGCGACACCGGCTATTGACCTCAGCAACCTAGAGTGCAACAACTCCGGCCCGTGCGTGAATATTGACGGATCTGCGTCTTTTGCGGCTGCGCCGACGACGGCGAAGACCATAGCCCACCAGTTGGTCAAGAACGGCTTGACGTGGAAGGCTTACGAGGAAAACCTGCCGCCCACTGGAGCCGACGGCGTCAACTCAGCGGATGGCTACTGGTCGAACTTGAATCCGCCGAGCTCGGTGGGGATCACAGACGGCGTGCTCGGCCTGTACGCGGTCAAACACAATCCGTTCGCTTACTTTGCGGACGTACAGTCGGGCGCCAATCCGAGCCTGAGCTTGAATCAGATTGTCGATTTTGACAGCTCGAAGGGTTTGTTTGCGGATCTCGCATCGGGCAACGTGCCGAACTACTCATACATCGTGCCGAACCAGTGCAATGACCAGCATGGTCGCAGCGGCGCAGGTCCGGCCTGTGATTACGACCCGAACAATACGGGGACGTCGACGGGCCTCAATCCTGCGCTGGTGTTCGCGGGCGACCAGGCGATAGAGCGGATCGTCACCGGTATCAAGGCTTCTCCGGCCTGGAAGAATGGCCGTAACGCTATCGTCATCGTCTGGGATGAGAGCGATTACGCCAATGCCCCGATTACCAACCAGGTGACGTTAGTGGTTCAAACGAACGACGGCGGTTCGAACGGCGTCGTGAGCAATCGCTTCTACACGCACTTTTCGTTGCTGAAGTCGATTGAGGCAGGTTTTGGTCTGCCGTGCTTGAATCATGCCTGTGACAGCACTGTTGCCGTCATGACCGATTTGTTCAACTGATCAGCGGGTTTTGAACCCGGTCGATTCGAAGGGGGCGCTCGTCGCCCCCTTCTTTTTTCCGCCCAACGTCCGGACGCCTACGTGACCGGCGTTCGCGGTAGATCGCCTCGTCGAATTCGCGCCCGCGTAATTTGTCCAGTACATTCTCATTTCTTCAGGTCACTCTGCGCATTCTCGCGACGAAGGCGAGATGCCACTGTGCTGCGTTGCCGCAAAACAATGGAGTAAAAATCTACGTCCCACCCATTTAATGACCTCAGTCCTGCGCATACACTCGGGTCGTCCTGTGTGAGCGTTGATTACTCGTCCTTAGAGGGGGCTCTTTGATGACGTCTACCGTGGCTCCGTTTTTGTCAAAACGCCGGATTATTGCTGGGCCGAATTTCAATCGTTGGCTCGTCCCACCCGCCGCGCTTGCCGTGCATTTGTGTATTGGCATGGCGTACGGCTTTTCGGTCTTCTGGAAGCCGCTCCAATCGGCGCTCCTCGGCGCCGACGGGAAGCCGTTGGCCAGTTGCGCCGCGGGTGCGGCGACCTTTGCGGATAAGTGGTCGGGCACCGTACGCGCGCTGACCGCCACCGATTGCAACTGGACCCAGTTCGATCTCGGTTGGATGTACACATTGTTCTTCCTCGTGCTGGGCGTGGCTGCCGCGGTGTTTGGCGGTTGGCTGGAGCGAGTGGGACCCCGTCGCACCGGTCTAACGGCGATGTTGTGTTGGTGCGGCGGTCTGGTCCTCGGCGGCATCGGCATTCAACATCACTTGCTGTGGTTGATGTGGCTCGGCTCGGGCCTCATTGGTGGTATCGGTCTCGGACTCGGCTACATCTCTCCTGTCTCGACGTTGATGAAGTGGTTCCCGGACCGTCGCGGCATGGCCGCCGGCCTTGCTATTGCGGGTTTTGGCGGCGGTGCGATGATCGGCTCGCCCTTGGCGACGATGTTGATGGGCCACTTCGCACACCCAGGGGATCCGGGAGTAGCCGCGACGTTTTTCACGCTTGCGGCCATTTACGCGGTATTCATGACTTGGGGCAGCCTGACGTATCGGTTACCCGCGAGCGATTGGGAGCCTCTCGGTTACGAGCCTCCTCAGGAAGAAGTTTCGGGGATGACTCGCAACCATGTTCATGTTGATGTCGCGCATAAGACGCCGCAGTTCTGGCTGGTTTGGCTTGTGCTGTGCATGAACGTTTCCGCAGGCATTGGCATTATCGGCGCCGCATCGCCGATGCTGCAGGAAACGTTCGGAGGTACATTGGTCGGGCACCCGGAGCTCGCATTCGAGGCGCTTAAGCAAAACCCTGACCTGCTGAAGAAAGCGGCCTCCGTGGCGGCGGGATTTGTCGGCTTACTTTCGCTGTTCAATATCGCGGGTCGCTTTTTCTGGGCATCGGCATCGGATCATTTCGGCCGGCGGAAGACGTATGTCGTTTTCTTTGTTCTAGGCATTGCCATGTACTTACTTGCGTCGCATGTCGCTGAGACGAAGTCATTGGCGCTGTTCGTCGCCGCGTTCTGTCTTATCTCCTCCATGTACGGTGGTGGGTTCGCCACGATCCCAGCGTTTCTGGCCGACCTCTTCGGCACGCAGTACGTTGGCGCCATCCACGGTCGATTGTTAACCGCCTGGTCTACCGCTGGCGTACTCGGGCCTGTGGTCGTGAACTATCTGCATGATTTACGCGAGGAGTCCGGCTCGGTATCCCATGACATGATCTATGGATCTATTTTCTGGGTACTGGCCTGCTTGTTAGCGGTGGGCCTGGTCGCTGCGCTCTTGGTTCGTCCCGTCGCTGATAGGTTCCATATGGACCCGAAGCAGGTCGAAGACGATCAGCGGGCTGCGCAGGACCATCACGCGCACGCGCACGCTACTGACGCGAGCCACGGATCGACGACGAGTCTATCGATCGCATGGGCTGCTGTAGGCATTCCCGTTGCCTATGGCATTTGGGTCACTCTGCAGAAGGCTTTGGTGTTGTTCCAATAAGGAACGGCGATAGGCGTGCGGCGCATTTCCTACGCGCCGCACGCCTTTATCAAAATGCAGCGGCGACGCGCCTCGGTCACGCACTCCAAAGAACAGCACATTCCGTTTAGAATCGTCAGTGCGTGAGATTAAATGGCCGTACGAAGTCGGTTACGTCCTGCCTTCTCGGAGTCTGCGTCGATGAAACAACGGAAATCCTTGCGGGCACTGTGGGCGGGCTGTCTGTACGGCTCGGCAGCGATTATTGCGACGCTGCTCGCAGGTTGCTCAGCTGATCAAGATGCGCGGACAGATTCTCTCGTGGCGGTGCTTGCGAACCCTAGCGCGTACGAAGGCAGGGTCATCTCAATCCGTGGCTTCGTCAATTTAGAAAAAAATGGCGATGCCATTTACCTCTCAGCGGACGACTATCGTTGGTCCATCACGGCCAACGCGATCTGGCTGCATATGCCACATTGCGCGAACCGAGCGGGGGAGTCGGTCGGACAGGGCTATATGACCGTCGTCGGCAATTTCACCGCAAAATTGCACGGGCCTGCAAACGGCTGGGTCGGTGAGATCGACAACATAAAGCTGTGTCGGCTCATTGAGGGGGTCGCTGATGACCCACGCCCGCGCCCCCTTCCACAGAATCGGTGACATAAACGCGCGTTCTGCGGCTAGGCTCGTCGTGGGTCGAGTCCATTCTCACGTCGGAGAGCGGACCTGACCGCAGACGGTGGCTCCGCCGGGCCCGTCTTCGAGTTCACGCGACTCAGTGAGGCAACGGTTCCCCTGTGGAACTCTCGTTCCCCCAGACTGATCGCAGCACACTCACCGTACCGGAACGGAATACCGCCTCATCGGCACTGCTAAGATCAATCTGATCGAAAATCGCGTCGGGAAACACCTGCGCGGTAATGTCTGTTTCACCGTCGTTGAGAAAGACCTCAACGGACGACTGATCAACCAAAAGGCGAATCGACAGACGCCCGCTTTCGGGCATACGAGCCGGCGCATTCACGGGTGTAGTAAACGACGCATCAAAGTCGACCTTTCCGGACTGGCTCCGATCCAACCGTACTTCACCCGAGCTGGGGTCAGTCTGTAGAAGCAATGACTGACCGAATCGATTGTGCAGTCTCAGTTCAAAAGGTGCCCGTCGTGGGCTGTCGACCACGAGGTTGAAGTCAAGCGCAGGTATCGTTTTCCCATCCCGCTGAAGCAGTTCTGATGCGTTGAGTTGGCGCCTATTGGCTATGGCTATGGAATGCGACGCTAAGGACGTCACCGCCGGAATGGGGACAGCAGTCATTCTGTGATGAGTGCCGTTTGCGAGCAGATGTAACTCGCGCGGAATCGCCATGGCGCTACGCCATGGAGAGGTGGGTGTCTTGATGGCGTAGCGCCAATCGTTCATCCACCCAAGCACTACGGGAGGCTCGGAGTTGCCGTGGTGATCGCGATTCCAGGTCACAGCGGCGTAGTAATCCGGGCCATAGTCAAGCCATTGAGGCGCTCCATCCGGCACGTCTTCGGTGAAGTGGTGGCCATCGAAATGCCCTACAAAATATTGGGTTCCGCCGCCGCCGCCTGGGCCGCCGGGGTTTGTGCTCACCAGCAGCACATCTCGGGTCTCCCCGCCGGGCTCTGCCTGCATCCTCATGAGATCGGGGCATTCCCAGACGCCGCCGTGCGCCCCCCTGCCCGCTCCGAAGCCACTTTCATAATCCCAGTCTTTCAGGTTCCGTGATGAGTAGAACTCCACGTGGTCTGTCGCAACAAGGGTCATGATCCATCGTTGAGTCGGCTCAAACCAATGAACGTTCGGATCTCGGAAGTTCCGAGTTCCTGGGTTTTGGAGGATGATTTTGGGGTACTTCGCGAACGTCTTCCCTTGATCGAGGCTGTACGCGAGACCTTGAGATTCGACCGCTATCCCGTGGTTCGCCTCAATGTCATGGTTGTGATACGTGTAGATGGCGATCAGAGGCGACGAACCGGCCGCTCCCAAACCCGCTGTATTGCCTGGGTCGAGGACCGCACTGCCCGAAAATATGGCGCCGCGCTCGTCCGGTCCGAGTACCCACGGGTAGGTCACCCAATGGAGCAAGTCAGCGCTGTCGGCATGGCCCCAATGCATGGGACCCCATACCGATGAGTACGGGTGATATTGGTAATACATCTGGTAGCGGCCGCCGACTTGGACGAGGCCGTTTGGGTCGTTCATCCAGTGTTCAGGGGGTGAGTAATGAATCTGCGGGCGATACAGTTCGCTGTACGTCGCTTCCCCGGCAACGGATACGGCCGCACACGCCGCGAAACCGACCGAGACGATGCGTTCTATTGCACGACGGAAGGCCGTTTGCACAATTGCACCCCAATTTTTGGTCTCGATAATGTCCAAGGTGGGTAAGCCCTTAGGGGTACGACCGAGACCTCGACGGCCGGTCAGTCGTAGAATACCGTCATGAATGATCAGACACGACCGTCTGCGGATATCCGCGCCGATTTGGACGCCTGCCTGCGCGTGCTCGGCGCAGTCGAACGCGACCGGGGGATCCTATCGCAACTCTCGCAGTCTGAACGCCGGGATCTATTGACCTTAGCGGGACTGGTGTCGAAGCCCGAACGGCACGACATGGTCAAGATGGCTAAGGCGCTCCGACGGGCAGACCGTCAGGAAGCTCGGCGGCGAGATCGTGAAGCCATCGAACAGGCCGGCCTCCGGGTTCAGCGCCGCGCCGAGGTCTACACACCGCTCTGGCTCGAGCCGCCCAGAGCAGAGGACATGGAAGCGCCGCGTCCGGAACTGGGAGCGGCGCGAGGCTGTTATGTCTGCAAGTCACCCTTTACGGTAGTGCATCGCTATTACGATTCGATGTGCGCACGTTGTGGCGATTTCAATTACGCCAAACGGAGCCAGACTTCGGATCTGACGGGTCAGTACGCGCTGGTCACGGGTGCGCGCGTGAAAATCGGCTATCAATCCGCGCTATTACTGTTGCGGGCCGGCGCGCATGTCGTTGCAGTCACGCGTTTTCCGGTAGACGCCGCTCAGCGATACGCTCTTGAGCCGGATTTCGAATCGTTTCGGTCTCGACTGCAGATTAACGGCGTTGATTTAAGACATACGCCGAGCGTTGAGCTGTTTGCGCGTTTTCTGGCTGAAAGGCTGCCCCGGCTGGATCATATCGTCAACAACGCATGCCAAACGGTTCGGCGCCCTGCGGGATTCTTCGCCCATTTGCTCGAGACGGAATCGCGCCCGCTCGACTCGCTGCCGCTCGAATGGCGCGCAATACTTCACAACCACCATCTGCTTGTCGGTCAACTGACGGATGCTGTCGCGTCCAGCGGGCGTGCGCTGATGGGTTCCGGCCCAAGCAGTCCCGGCGAAGGGATCGTACACAGCGCACGCCTATCGCAACGCCGGTATCTGGACGAAGACTATGTGAATGGTGAGGCCGTGTTTCCATCCGGCAGACTGGATGAAGACCGTCAGCAAGTCGACCTGCGCACCGTGAATAGTTGGCGACTGCGGCTTCACGAAGTCGAAACACCCGAACTGCTCGAAGTCCAGCTCGTCAACGCCGTAGCGCCGTATATCCTGAACGCGCGATTGAGGCCGCGAATGGCATCCACTCCGGGTCGTCACAAACACATCGTGAATGTCAGCGCGATGGAAGGGCAATTTTATCGCCCGACAAAGACCGACAAGCACCCCCACACCAATATGGCCAAGGCGGCGCTCAATATGATGACGCGGACGAGCGCTCCGGATTATCTCAAGGACGGAATTCATATGAATGCCGTGGATACGGGGTGGGTCACCGACGAGGACCCTGCCGTCCACGCAGCACGGAAGGCAGAAGAAGGCTTCGCGCCGCCTCTCGATATTATTGATGGCGCAGCGAGGGTCATAGATCCTATTTTTGACGGCGCCAACACCGGCACTCACGTCTGGGGCCAATTTCTTAAGGATTACCGGTCGGCGCCATGGTGAATATAGGGTGTTCAACGGTTCACGCGGAATGGAGCGTCTCTGTGGCGCTGGCATCTCGCTACCCGACGGCCTGCTCGGGGTGCAATCCATGGTAGACCTCCAGATTCGACTGCGTATCGACCTGCGCCCCGGGAGGGCCATCGGTCCAGGAAAAATCAACCTGCTCGAAGCGTTAGACCGGACGGGTTCGTTAGCGCAGGCGGCACGGGAACTGGATATGAGTTACCGGCGAGCATGGCTGTTGCTGAAATCGATCAATGAATTGACCGGAACTCCCGCTGTTACCTCTACGAAGGGCGGTACTGGGGGTGGTGGAGCGACTCTGACCGACCAGGGCCGGGCACTGATCGCCGCGTTCCGCGCCGTGGAAAACGCAGCAACCGCAAAGGCCCTGCAGCAGTTCAAACCGTTTGTGGTCACGCCCGACGGCATGGACGATGCGGGGATTCGGCGGCTAGCGCTTCCGCCGACAGCGGTCGGCACATCCGGTCATCGCAAACGCAAAGCGCTTACCTGACTCGCGCGCATTGACGCGGCGAGCGTACTGACCGACGAGCAGGAGACATCATGACGCATCAGACATTAACCGCCCTTTGGGCTGCGCTCATCTTGAGTGTAAGCGCGATGGCGGCAGGCACACCGGCAAGCAGCACGGCATACGTCGTGCATGCACGCTATCTTTTTGACGGCGTGAGCGGGCAGTTGTCGGACGATGCAACGGTCGTCATCGAGCACGGACGGATCACCGGCGTTGGCGCTTCTGCGCCCGTTCCAGACGGCGCCACTCGAATTGAGCTGGGCGATGCCACGCTGACGCCGGGCTTCATCGATGCGCATGTCCATCTCGGTGATGAGGACTCCGGAAACGCCTATAAAGATTTTTACGACGGCATGCTGCGCTTGCCTGCGGAGGAATCGTTTTACGCGGAACGAAATGGCCGCGTTACGCTGGAAGCCGGCTTCACCACGGTCCGCGTTTTGGGGACGAGCGATTGGGTGGATCTCGCGCTACGCAATGCGATAGACACCGGCCTCGTCGTGGGCCCGCGCATCGTCGCGGCGGCCCATGCTCTGGGAACGCCCGGGGGTCACTGCGACGCGCCACCATTCCCGCCGGAACGGGTCAAACCGCTGAGCGAACTGGACGGCATTTGCTCAGGGCCGGAATCGTGTCGAGCGGCGGTACGGGCGCAAATGAAGTGGGGCGCGGACGTGATCAAGATCTGCGCATCGGGTGGCGTATTCTCCGAGTCGGATCCATTGAAGGTGCCCCAACTGACCGCTGCGGAGCTCGATGCCATTATTGGTGAAGCGCATCGATGGGGCCGCAAAGTCGCCGCCCATGCCCACGGTGACGAAGCGGCACGCCTCGCCGTGGACGCGGGTATCGACTCCATTGAGCACGGTACCTTCCTCAGTCCGGAGACGATGCGACTGATGAAGCAAAAAGGCGTCTACCTTGTCCCCACCCGCATGGCGGCATGGTGGTCCAGTTCGCACGCGGACGGGTATCCACCCCCTATCGCCAAGAAGGCTCGTGCCATTGGCGCCGCGCATCTTGCGATGTTTCGGGAAGCCGTCCGCATCGGCGTGCCCATCGCTTTTGGCACCGACTCGGGGGTTAGCCCACATGGGCAGAACGCCCATGAGTTTAGTTTGATGGTCGATGCCGGGATGTCGCCGAGTGCTGCGCTCCTGTCCGCCACTCGCGAGGCCTCTCGTCTGCTCGGTGTGGATCAGGAGACGGGAACGATTAGCGTCGGACGTAGCGCCGACCTAGTCGCTGTGCCGGGCAACGTTCTAGAGCATATCGCCGCGACCGAAACACCACTTTTTGTGATGGCGCGTGGGCATGTCGTGGTAACCCCTCCATAACACTGGGGACGGGTGGAACTCGGCGCTTCGCGAGCGGTCCTTACGACACTATGGATTGTTCTGTGAAACGGTTCGCCACGGTCACCGCTCTGCTCAGTGTCAGCTTACTTGCCGTGGCGGGAGCTGAAGATCGGGTCGGGATGCCGGGCGCATTAGGGTCCTACCCGATGTCTCGTGACGGGTCTGGAACCAGTTGGTTGCCTGACGAGTCGCCCATGGAGAGCCTGCACAGGTCGTACGGTGATTGGACGACCATGCTACACGGCAATCTCGTTCTCGCCGACACACAACAGAGCGGGCCTCGCGGAACTGAGGGCACGTTCAGCGAAAGCATGCTGATGGGCTCCGCGCGTCACGACTTCGGCGATTCCGCCCTCACGGCAAGGGCCATGGTGTCTGCGGATCCCGTGAACGGTTCAGCGGGATATCCGTTACTGCTGCAGACCGGGGAAACGGCGAACGGTCGTGATCCTTTGGTGGATCGCCAGCACCCGCATAATTTGGTGATGGAACTGGCACTCAGCTATTCGAAGTCGCTGACTCGCTTGGCGTCTTGGTTCGTGTATGCCGCGCCAGTGGGTGAGCCCGCATTAGGACCTCCGGTCTTTATGCACCGACCTTCATCGGATGCGGACCCCGAGGCGCCCCTCTCACACCACCACCTGGACGCTACCCACATCTCCTTCGGGGTGGTGACCGGAGGTGTCGTCGCTGGCCGATGGAAAATCGAAGCCTCTGCGTTTAACGGCCGAGAGCCCGACCAACACCGCTCCGCGTTCGAATGGCGACCGCTCGACTCGTGGTCGACGCGCCTGTCGTTCAACCCCTCACCCGGTCTCGCGCTGCAGGCCAGCACCTCGCGTCTGCAAAGTCCTGAAAGTTTGCATCCGGAGATCGCCGTAAAACGGTCGACCGCATCGTTACTCTACGAGGGTCACATCGGGCCTTGGACGGCATCGACGACTGCAGCGTATGGGCGTAATACGCCAACAGCGGGTTGGCGCACCGACGCGTGGCTCGTCGACGAGGCGCTTCGCGTCGGCGACGGGCAGGTACTGTACGGGCGCATGGAGCGGGTCGGGTACGACGAATTGCCGGGGACACCCCCGCTGACCCAACCACCGGTGGTCGTCAAACGTAGCCTCGGCTACCAAGCGGATATTGCGCGGTGGGGCGCCATCCGTTTCGCGCTCGGCGCGGTCGGAAGTCGGTTTGCGATTCCCGGTCCGCTAGTGTCGAGCTACGGAACGGCCCCGGACAGTTGGACGATCTATGTGCGTGCCCGCGTCGCACCGTAGGTAGGTCGGTATACTCAGCATCCGTTGCCGTCTAGGTTGAGGTTCTTCCATGCAGGCCGTGTTTCTGGATTTCGGTAGCGTCAGCACCGGAGGGGATCTCGACCTCTCTTCGCTGCGGTCTACACTGCCGACTCTTCAAGTGCATGACGTTACACCGGACGAACTCGTCGATGAGCGGATTGCGGGCCGGGAGATCGTTCTGCTGAATAAAGCGGAGATCACCCGTCGTCGCATCGAATCAAACCCCAACCTGAAGTTGGTCGCTCTCACGGCCACCGGTGTGAATAACGTCGATGTGGACGCCGCACAGGAGCGCGGCGTTGCCGTCTGCAACATTCGTGATTACTGCACCGCTTCTGTCGCGCAACACGTGTTCGCCACACTGCTGACGCTCACACATTCGATCCGAGAATACGACCGCGAACTCAAGGCCGGCGCGTGGCAGAAGGGTGAACAATTCACGCTACTGAACTATCCGATACGCGAGTTGGCAGGCCGCACTCTCGGTATCGTCGGCTACGGCGTATTGGGGCAGGCGGTCGCCCGTATTGCAGAAGCCTTCGGCATGCGCGTACTGGTGGCTAGCCGCCCCGGCACTGACTGCGCGGACGGTCGGATGCCCTTGGAAGCGTTGCTGCCCATCGTCGATGTCTTATCGCTGCATTGTCCGATTACCGATGCCACCCGCGGCCTGATTGGCGCGCGGGAGTTGTCGCTGATGCGACCGGACGCCGTGCTGATCAATACGGCGCGCGGCGGCTTAGTGGACGCAGATGCGCTCGCGTTCGCCTTGCGCGAAGGTCTGATCGGCGGCGCGGCGATCGATGTGCTGACACAAGAACCGCCGGTCGACGGCAACCCTCTCCTTGCCGGTGATCTGCACAATCTGATTGTGACGCCGCACACGGCATGGGCGGCACAGGAGTCGCGCCAACGCGCGATCGATGAGTTATCGGCGAACGTGCGCGACTTTATAGCCGGCGGGCGTCGCGGGCGTGTAGTCTGACGCCATCATGGGTCTGGCCAACGCACTACGCTCGCTCTTCGTTCTCCGACTGATCGCGGTCTTCAAGTTTTTCAAAGCAGCGCTCGTTGTCGCAACGGGCTTCGGTCTGCTGTCTTTTGCAAATCCCGAATTCATCCAGTCGATACGGCGCTTCACGGACTCCCTGTCGGATGGCCTGGAACAGCATCTGCTCCGAAATCTGCTGGCGTTGTTGGTTGGTGTGCCAGTCGGTCGTCTACACCTCATGGCAGTTGCCTCGTTTCTGTATGCCGCACTGTTCTGCGTGGAAGGGTTCGGCCTTTGGAAAGGGCGTCATTGGGCGGAGTGGCTCACGGTGGTCGCCACCAGCTCGCTGATCCCCATCGAGCTGTACGAATTCATCCGCGCGCCGCGACTGAACACCGTCGCGGTGATCGCCGTTAACATTCTGATTCTGGTTTATCTTATTTGGCGTATGCGTCGCCCCACGCGCCGCTGAGCCCCGTTAGGAGAAGGTGCCATGCAAACGATTCTAAGAACCCTGTCGATCGGTGCACTCGCACTCGGATTCGCCGGATGCGCCGCATTGTCTCCCGCCAAACCCGGCGCGTTTGCGCAGATTGACGCTCGCTCCGGGAGCACAGTGACCGGCAAAGCCACCTTCACGCAACGTCGCGACAGTCTGGTTCTGCATCTCGAGTTATCGGGCCTATCGCCCGGTTCGGAGCACGGGTTACATATACATGAGAAAGGCGATTGCAGCGCTCCAGACGCCCAGAGTGCCGGCGGCCATTTCAACCCGGACGGCGCCGTACACGGGCATGCCGGACTCGGGCCTCACCACGCCGGTGACCTCGGGGCGGTTATTGCGGACAGCGAGGGGCGCGTCAATGAGGAGTTGGAACTCCACGATTTGACCCTCACTCCAGGGCCACATGGGATCGTGGGGCGTAGCCTCGTCGTACACCGCGATCGGGACGACTATGTCAGCCAACCGGCAGGCAACGCCGGCCCGCGCATTGCCTGTGGCGTCATCGCCGCGCGCTGAGTCTCTGCAGCGCGCCGCTGCCGACGATTACCCCAGCGGCCACGGCGGCCAGACCGGCTCCCGTGGCCCAATCGAGGGTATCTCCCAAGATCCACCACCCGATGAACCCCGCCATGACCGGTGTTAGCGGCGTGAATCCCGCGGCGCCGGCAGCGCCCAAACGGGCGACGGCGAAGCTGAATGCCGTCATCGCGATCGTACCGGTCAGCACGCCCTGATAGGTCGCCTGCAATCCGACCGCCATCAACGGCGCTGCCGTGATGCGGGACGGACCGTCCCCAGTTAAATAAAACGGAATATAAATCAGAGCATTGGATACACCGACCCATGCCGACGTCACCAAGGGCGGGAGCGCCAATCGGCGACTCGCGACGGTGAACAGCGCCCAAGCCAGAGAGGCCAACAGGATGAGGCCAAACCCCGTCAAACGGGCACCACCTCCGGCCCAATCGTGGCACACCACGAGGGCGAATCCGGCCAGCGTAAAGAGCATCCCGATCCACCGGTTCAATCCAAACGCCTCCCCCAGCCAGAGGCGTGCAATCAACACGGTGAATAGGCTGGAGGCACCCGGTCCGAAGACCGCGGCTTGTCCTGAATTGGCTAAGCGTAGCCCCATGCCGAAGGTGGCGAAGTACGGCACGCCGGCTCCTGCGGCGACGAGTGCCAACAGCCCTGGCCGACCCCACGGTAATTGATGACGGTGGCGCCACAGGTACGGCAACAGCACCAGCCCGGCAGTGCCATACCGCAGCGCAGCCACGTCTGAGGGTTGCAAATGCGTCACCACCCCCAAGCGGGTCACGGGTATCCATCCCGCCCATATCGTCACGGCGAATAGCGCCGCGCCCATTCCGGCCGTTCGTGAACGGCCGACGACTGCGGTCATGAATCTCTCAAAGCGATGCCGGCCTGCTCACAGGCCCACCGCAACACCCTCTGCAGGCGAGGAACCGTCAGGGACAGCGCTTCGGTTGAACTGACCCAGCGGAACTCGTGGTGCTCCGCCCGACCCAACGCCGGATTAATGGGCAAGCTGACATCTCCGGACTCGGACCGGGCGGCGTAAAAACGGACGACTTTCCCGCCCGCATACGGCTCAGTCTCAATGAAGTCTTCGCCCCAGCAAAAATCCAGACTCGAGAGACCAGTTTCCTCACGGACCTCGCGAACCGCCGCTTCAAACGACGTCTCACCGGGCTCCAGACGCCCTTTGGGTAGATCCCAGTTACGGTAGGCGCGCAAGAGCAACACGTGGGGCCCGGCCGGGCTTTGCCGGAAAAGGACCACACCGGCGGCATGCTTGAGTGCTCGGCTACGCATGGCCGGCAGTATAACCATCCGGCGCAGGCTCTGGGACGCGCTATAGGAAGCGTCAATCGACAGCCATCTTCAGATAGAATTCACCCATAGAGGGAGGGGGCGAAGATGAACCTACGTGACCTACGCTATCTGGTGGCTCTGGCGGATTTAAAACATTTTGGGCGGGCGGCTGACCGTTGCGCCGTGAGCCAGCCCACTCTATCTGCTCAACTTAAGAAACTTGAGGATTATCTTGGCGTTGCTTTAATCGAGCGACAACCACGTAACGTCAGTCTGACGCCTATTGGGGAGCAAATCGTCACGCGCGCGCGACGGGTCCTGCAAGACTCCGACGACATCATCGAGATCGCGAGGGCCTCGCGAGACCCTCTGGCAGGCACGCTGCGTATGGCGATGATTCCCACACTTGGCCCGTACCTGCTACCCCTACTCGCGCCCAAACTGCGTAAGCGACTGCCCAAGTTGCAGTTGATGCTCTACGAATATCAAACCGCCGTTCTGGTCGAACAATTGAAAGCGGGTGAATTGGATGTGGGCATCCTTGCCCTCGGAGTAGACATTGACGGACTCGAAAGCCGGGAATTGGCGCATGAGCCGTTTACCGTGGCGTTACCCGCCAACCATGCCTTGTCCAAAAAGCCGGCGTTGCGGATGGACGACTTAGACGATGCCACGCTGTTGCTCTTGGAGGACGGCCACTGCCTGCGGTCTCACGCCCTGGAAGCCTGCCGCCGAATACGCGTGCACGAAGCCGGTGATTTTCGCGCCACGAGCCTAGAGACCCTGCGTCAGATGGTCGCGGCGGGACACGGCATCACCTTGCTCCCGGAGCTGGCCACGCGGGGTCCATTTGCCGCCACCAAAAACCCCGTGATCCGGCCATTCGCAAAACCCGCTCCGTATCGGATCATTGGCGCCGTTTGGCGCAAGAGTTCGACCCGCTTACCCGCGATTGACGCGGTGTGCCGGGTTGTGACGGAAGTGCTCGGCGAGTAACCCGTTACGCCCTCACACCTTTCGCTGCGGCAGCGTCAGCGAAGATGACTGAATCGTCGCCCGTCACTCGTCCGCAGGGGAGCGCGCGATCGCCCGCCATGAGCGCATGGAGTGCATCGACTTTGTCTGCCCCGGTCACCAACCACAGTCGAAAACGTGCCGCATTCAACACCGGAAATGTGAGCGATAGGCGCTGGGTGCCCTGGTACATACCCGAGACACCCACCCACTGATCGGTCACCTCCAGCAACGGATCGCCGGGAATTAATGAGGCGGTGTGAGCGTCAGCGCCAAGGCCCAACTGCACGACATCCAAGACGGGACATGAGCCCAAGTCCGTCTCCAACAACGTCGCATACGTTGCTGCGGCGACCGCCAGTGGTTGCTGCTCTGCCGGCATCGGCTTGAACCGATCGGGTGCCAACCGATGGGGCCCGACCAGTAGCTCTGCGATGCGCTGGCCATTACGGCGCTCGTCGTCGATCGCCACGGCCCGTTCGTCGACTTGATAGACGGAGAGCGCAGACCAAGGCATGGAGGCTGAGTCCAGCGTCTCTAACATGCGCCAGGGTGTACGCCCGCCTGAGAGCGCGAGGCTCGCCCGCCCGCGCGCCGCCACGGCATCGGCCAACGCGCTGGCCAACCAATCAGCAGCCGCAATCGCAGCCTCTTCGGCAGTGTCATACACCCGCAGATCCATTCCGGCGCTCCGTCCACGTCAAGGCTAACGCCCGGCATTGTGCCGCGTTCGTTCTCCGGCGCAATCCCTCACGAGTGGATCTGCCAAAATACAGAACCATCCGGAGGATCCACGGTGTCGAAACACTCCGCCGAATTGCACTGGAGTCGAAACGGTCAGCCTTTTCTTGATGGCCGCTACTCGCGCTGCCACGAGGTGCGCTTTGCCGCATCGATACGGGTCGTTGGCAGCGCCTCGGCGCACGTCGTGCCGATCGAATACTGCGAGCCCAACGCACTGGACCCAGAGGCTGCGTTCGTCGCCTCGCTTTCGGGCTGCCACATGCTGTGGTTTTTATCTATCGCGCAATCCGCCGGCTTTCGCGTAGACGACTATCACGATCGCGCCGAAGGGACGCTCGGCAAGACCGGGGACGGTACGTTGGCCATGACGCAGGTGATGCTCAAACCGCATGTCTGTTTTGATGCCCTGCACGCACCCGATGCAGCGACCTATCGTGACTTACACGAGCGAGCCCATGCGGAGTGCTTCATCGCGCGGTCGGTACGCTGCACGTTAGGAATAGAGCCGACCTTCAGCCTCAATAACGGCGCTTAGTCCGCCGCACCATCGTCCTGCGGCTCAACGTGAATCATGACAGCGATGCCGCGATACAAAGCGCCCAAAGCGTCCTCGAGTCGGTCGCATTCGCGGTGCGCATCGCGCACGGACAACGCTGACGGAACCCGTAACTTAAATTCCGCAAAGCGCCGCGGCCCGGCGCGACGAGTTTTCAATTCCGCTATCGTATGCCCCTCCAACAGGGTCGCGGCGATCACTGAGCGCACCTTCTCCAATTCGTCCGCGGGCAGAGCGCGGTCCATCAGACCATCAATAGACCGGCCGACGAGTTCCCATCCCGTCAGGGCAATATGACCCGCGACGAGTAACGCGATCAGCGGATCGAGCATGGCGGCGCGCGGAAACACCATGACGATGACAAGACCCGCACAGACACCGAGGGACGTCACCACGTCCGCAAGTAAGTGCTTCGCATCGGCCTCCACCGCAATACTGTCGTGCTCCCGAGCCACACGCAGCATGAGTCGCGCGGTCCAAAAATTCAGCGCAGTGGCGACAATCGCCACCACGATGCCAGGACCAAGCGCATCCAATGCGACGGGATGGCGTAGCCGTAAAATCGCCGCTACCGCAATCCCAAACGCCGCCGCGAGAATCAGCAATCCCTCGACCGCGCTGGAGAAATACTCTGCTTTTTCATGCCCATACGCGTGATCTTCGTCGGCTGGCTGCTCTGCTACTGAGAGCACCAACAGGGCTACCAGCGCCGCCGCAACATTCACCAACGTCTCAAGCGCGTCTGAAAAAAGGCCCATAGAGCCGGTAACCCACCACGCCCCGAACTTCAAGGCGAGCGTCGCGACGGACGTCGCGATGGACAACACAGCCATATTACGAGTCGGTGACACGACGGCGAACCTCAACCCTTTGTGCGTTCATTGTGCCCGGATTGGGGCCGGACCACACCGCGCGGCGCCAGGGCTCCCTTTACCGCAAGCAATCTGGCACCTTTGTGCCATGAGTGGAGGAACAATGTCGACCGGTCATTGCGAAAACTGCGGCGCCCGTCTATCGGGCCCCTACTGCGCCGAATGCGGACAACACGCTCACGCCAGTGCCCGATCCTTGCCGGCACTCATCCACGATGCGTGGCATGACCTCACGCACATCGAAGGCCGCCTCTGGGCCACGCTGTGGCGGCTCATGTCCCAGCCGGGGCACCTGACGCTGAATTACTTTGCCGGTCAGAGAGCTCGCTACGCGCCGCCTTTTCGGATGTACCTCGTTCTCAGCGTCGTATTTTTTGGTCTGTCGTCTTTAGGGGATCGTCTCGACCCCCAACACTCTCACACGGTGACGACGCATGCAGACTCGAGCGGTCGTGAATGCGCTGACATCCACGCACAACCTGAATATCTCGAGCGGTTGTTTAAGCAGACCTGTGAGCGCGTGATCCTTGACGGGGGACAGTCCGTCACTCATACGTTCCAGAGCTACGTCCCAAAATCGATGTTCGTGTTTCTCCCGTTGGTCGCGGGCGTGCTCGCTCTGCTGTACCGTCGCCCGAAGCGCTACTACGTGGAGCACTTGGTGTTCGTGCTCCACAACCATGCCGCGATCTTCGCCGCAATGGCCCTATTGTCCGTGATCCATTTAATGACGGACTCCGCCACGTACCTCGGCTGGAGCGTCGTGCACAACACACTCGATCGCGTGGGCTATGCCCTTGGGATTGCGGTGCTTTTTGTCTATACGCCGTGGTATGTGTATTCCGCACTGCGAAACTTCTACGGACTGCCATCGGGCGCCACGGTGCGACGATTGATTCCTCTGGGTTTTGCATACCTGGTTTTTCTGCTCATCACGTTTAGTTTGACGTTCCTACTCAGCGTGGCCGTGGCCTAACGCCGTGCGCGCCATATTGCACGTCGATATGGACGCGTTTTACGCCTCCGTCGAGCAACACGATCGTCCTGAATTGCGCGGTCGGCCGGTGATCGTGGGGGGCGGGTCGGCGCGGGGCGTGGTCGCCGCGGCGAGTTACGAAATCCGTCGTTTTGGTGTGCGCTCGGCTATGCCCACACGAGTCGCTTTGCAGCGTTGCCCCGATGCGATCATCGTGCCGCCGCGCATGTCGCGCTATCGTGAGGTATCCGAACGTGTATTTGGCGTTTTTAGGGAATATACCCCGCTGGTCGAAGGCCTCTCGTTAGACGAAGCCTTCTTGGACGTTACCGGCAGTCAGTCCCTCTTCGGTCCACCACTGACCATTGCGCGGGCGATCAAGTCGGCCATTCGGGACCGAACAGGGCTCTCGGCGTCGGTGGGTATATCGCACAACAAGTTGCTCGCGAAAATTGCTTCCGACCTTAACAAGCCCGATGGCTTGCGAGAGATTCCCATCGAGTCGGTCCGAGCGACGCTCGATCCCCTGCCCGTCAGTCGCCTGCCCGGCATAGGGCCCAAGACCGGCGAGAAACTCGAGACACTCGGGATTCGGACCTTCGCGGATTTGCGCGGCGCCGCGGAATCTCTCTTGATACCCGTATTTGGACGTCACACGGCGCGGATCCGCGATCGCGCCGAGGGTCGCGACGATCGGCCCGTTGCGGTCGATGTCGCAGAACAACAGGTCAGCGCCGAGGAGACCTACGACGTCGACCTTGATGCGCTGGATCGGCAGCGTACGGAAATCGCCCGTCTCGCCGATCGGGTCGCCAGTCGACTGCGGCGCAAGACCCTGGAAGCCGGTACGGTGACGCTCAAGGTAAGGCGTAGCGACTTCAGCACGTACACCCGGAGCCGAACATTCGAACCGCCGACCGCTGAAAGCGGCGCGATACTGGTTGTTGCCCATGAACTGTTGGATCGGTGGCGCGCAGAACACCCGGGAGCGTCCGTGCGACTCTTGGGTGTTGGTGCGGGAGGGCTTGTACCGGCCACCCAACTGGATCTGTTCTCTACCCCACCCCCAGCCCCGGTGTCGGCTCTCACGGCACCGGATCCGTCGCGCGCGACGGCGCGTCTGGATCCGACTTTGGATGAAATCCGGTCGCGGTTTGGGGAAAGCGCGGTTCGGCGTGCCAGCAGCCTCAATCGTCCGGATAAGAACGATGGGTTTACCGACGTACGTCGCCGTTAGGTATGGGTCATCATCACGAACGGCTATGATACTCGCGCATGTACACCCGCTTTTTTGGGCTGACTGAAAAGCCCTTCGCCATTACACCGGATCCGCGCTACCTCTATCTGAGTGAGCGTCATGCCGAGGCGTTGGCGCATCTGCTGTATGGGATTGATGAAGCCGGTGGCTTTGTCCAACTCACCGGTGAAGTGGGCACGGGCAAGACCACCACCGTGCGGGGACTTTTGGCGGAGCTGCCCGAGCATGCGGATATCGCCCTTATTCTCAATCCCCGCCTCAGCCCGCTCGAGTTCCTAGCGACAATTTGCGACGAATTGCACATTGACGTGCCCGCATCGGCGCGGCAGAGCATCAAGGAAATCGTTGACCGCTTAAACGTCTTTTTGCTCGCCGCACACGGCAGCGGTCGTCGCGTTGTCGTGATCGTTGACGAGGCGCAACAGTTGTCGGCGGACGTGCTGGAGCAAGTGCGGCTGTTGACCAATCTGGAAACCGCCACCACGAAACTGCTGCAGATTATTTTGGTCGGCCAGCCGGAATTGCGGGAACTGCTTGAGCGCAATGATCTGCGGCAACTGGCCCAGCGCATCACCGGGCGCTATCACTTGGATCCGCTCAGCGAGGACGAATCGGCCGCCTATATTCGGCATCGCCTACGGGTGGCCGGCGCGACGGGCGACATTTTCACGCCGAGCGCTCTGCGCACGGCCCATCAACGCACCGGTGGCGTGCCGCGTCTGCTGAACGTGGTCGCCGATCGCGCGCTCCTCGGTGCGTACACGCGCGAGTCGCGTATCGTTACGCCGGATCTCGTCCGGGCTGCAGCGCGGGAGATCGGCAATCCTCACCGTATCGGGCGCGCGCACGCGCGCATCCTCATCAGCGTTGGCGCCCTGATCGCGGTGGTCGCGATCGGTGGTGTCCTTTTGATGCGGCATTCGCCGCTATGGGCCCCCCGCCCCGCAGTCGTGGCCGCCACCCCTCGGCCCGCGCCCGCCGCGGCAGCGGTACGATCGCTCAGCCTGGTCGACTTTCTGACCGCACACGCGGACGAGACGGACACTGCCGCAGCGTTTGGAACCTTGTTTGGACTGTGGCAAACGCCGCTCGATACGAACGCCGCCGCTGCGCCGGCCTGCGAGCAAGCGTCGCTGGCAGGCCTCGAGTGTCACGCCGACAAAGCGAGTTTCGCCGAACTGCGCCTCTACAATCGCCCCGCGATCCTGACGCTGGCGCTGCCGGATGGCACGACACGACAAGTGGTGCTCACTACCCTAGAAGACCAGACGGCCGAGTTGCGCGCCGGCGCAGCGACACTGCGAGTCGATCTGCACGAACTCGAGCCGCTGTGGTACGGCGATTACCTGATTCTGTGGAAACCCCCCACCAGCCCTTCCGGACTGATACGGCCCGGTTCGCGCGGCCCCGAGGTGAGCTGGCTTAAGCAACGCTTGGGGGATGAAGCGGCCAACGGACGTGTCGATGATTTTTACGACGCCTCACTCAGCCGGGCTATAGCCACGTTCCAGCGCGAGCATCATCTGGCCAGCGACGGTCTGGCCGGTACACGGACTCAGCGCGTACTGGACGGCGCGTATCGGCAGGCCGAGGGCCCCCATCTGCACGGAGGAGTGCTCTGATGTCATTCATATTGGATGCCCTGCGCAAATCCGAACATGACCGCGAACGGCGCATCCTGCCCGGTATTGTTGAAGCCCCGCGCGCCCAACGCTCGAGCCCGACACTACGATGGATCTTGGGTCTGATTGCCGCGCTGCTCGTCATTAATACGGCAGCGTTACTCTATTTTTTGCTGCGCACGACGCCGACGCCGACGGTCACCGCCCCCACAGAGACGGTGACCGCCGCACCGAAGCCAGCGCCGGGTAGCGCAACCGCTGTACCCAGCGGCCCCGTCCGATCGTTGGCGGAGGAGGCCTTGGCTGCGGGTCGCACGGCGCCGTACACGGACGTTCCTCCCGTGAATGGGCGACCGGTCGCGCCGCATCACGACGTACCGGCTTCACCGGCACCTCGGCTGAGTCCGCCGGCGGACACCTCAACGGCGGGATTGCCGACCCGTCGGCAACTCCCGGCATCGGTGGTATCGGCCTTACCGCCGCTCACGGTCGACCTGCACGTCTACAGCGCGGACCCCGCACAACGATTCATGGTGATCTCGGGCCAGCGCGCTCAAGAAGGGGCCACGATTGCCGGCGGGATCGTGATCGAAAAAATTACGCCTGATGGCGCGATCGCGGACTTCCGGGGTACGCGCTTTTTGCTCACACGCGAGTAAAGTGTGCGGTCGCCGCGACGAGCGAGAGGGGGTAGGGCGCTGTGGAACTGACTGCCGACATCATCGGCCCAGGTGATCTCGCATTGGCGTTACGCGCGGGCGTACACCGACTGCTCGGTGCGCAAGAACATCTCGATCGTATCAACGTCTTTCCGGTCCCCGACGGTGACACCGGAACGAATCTGGCGGCTACAGCGAGTGCGATACTGCCGATCCTGTCGGACGCTCCCGATCACGTCGGCCGCTTGCTCACGTCGGCCGCGGACGCAGCGTTGGATGGGGCGCGCGGCAATTCAGGCGCAATCCTCGCCCAGTGGCTGTTGGGTGTATCCGATCAGGCGGCCGCCTACACGACGCTGGATCGCCGCGGTTTTGCCGATGCCTTAGCGGGCGGTGCCACCTACGCGCGAGAGGCCCTCAGCGACCCGCGGGAAGGCACGATACTGTCTGTGCTCACCGAGGTCGCCGCGGCAGTAGCGTCGCAGGCCGACGCGCTGAGTTTCCCGGGCCTGTGCGCCCGTGCAGTCGGTGAGGCGCGCGAGTCGTTGGCAGCGACGCGCCACAACCTAGACGTCTTGGAAAAAGCGGGGGTCGTCGATGCCGGCGCCGCCGGTTTCGTCGCGTTCCTCGAAGGGTTCAACGACTTTGTACAGACCGGGCAGGTCGACGCACTGCCCGACGGCTCCCAACTGCCCGTCTTTGAACGGGAAGTCGCCGGTAGCGAAACCACACTGGAACACCGCTGGTGCACCGAATGCATGGTATCCGGCGCCGTTGATCGCAAGGCGCTGCGCGAGCGCTTAAGTGCGCTGGGCTCCAGCCTCGTCGTCGCCGGAACGGGTAGCAAGGCGCGCGTGCATATCCACGCGGCCGATCCGGCGGACGTCTTTCGCGTGGTCGCTGAATTTGGCTTGGTGAGCGCCGAAAAAGCGGATGACATGCAGCGTCAGCAAGAGTCGACCGCGCACGCCAACCGCCGCCGTGTGGCGGTCGTGACGGATTCGGCCGGAGATTTGCCGGACGAGTTATTGGAATCGCTCGACATACACGTCGTCCCGGTGCGGCTTGCGTTTGGACCGAACGGTTTTTTGGACAAAGTCTCCCTGACCCCATCGGAGTTCTATCGGATGTTGGTGGAGAACCCCCACCATCCGAAAACGTCCCAGCCGGCGCCCGGGGATTTTCGACGCTTATACGGCTACCTGTGTTCACACCACGATGCCGTTGTGTCCATTCACGTCTCCGGTCGCGTCAGTGGCACATGGCAATCCGCCGAATCAGCGGCCTCCCGACTTGCCGAGAGCAGCCGCGTCCGGGTCATCGACTCGTACAGTGCGTCGGCGGGACAGGGCTTGCTGGCCATTCATGCGGCCGAGTGTGCGGATCGCGGTTTGGACGAGGCTGCGGTGGTCGCGTCGGTCGAGTCACTCCGATCCAAGACGCAAACCTACGCCTATCTGCCCACGCTGGACTATGCCGTCAAAGGTGGGCGAGTACCGCCTATCGCGCGGTCGTTAGCCCGTTTTCTTCATGTTCTGCCACTGCTGGCGACCCGTCCGGATGGCCGCCTCGGACTCGGTGGCGCACTCTTCGGACGACGCCACCCCCTCGAAAAATTCGCGCGTTTCATTGCGCGTCGACTGCGACACGGGCAGGCGTACCGCGTCATCGTCGCGCATGGCGACGCACTGGCGTCGGCTGAGCAATTCGTCGCCGCATTGCAGACGCAGCACGGTCATGGCGACGATATCCATATTGTGCCCTCGGGGGCTGCGTTGGGTGTCCATGGCGGACCTGGGTTTCTTGCCGTCGGATTCCACCCCATTGAATGACGGCTGCTCGTTTCAAGGCCCCGGTTGCGTCACAGCGCGATGACCGTCATCCCCGCTCTCCGCGGTGAGCCGGTCATCTCGACCGCTCAATCGGTGGGCTTCCCACCGCTGCTCGGGGAGTCGCCTCGATTGCTTATCCTAGGCTCTCTGCCCGGCCAAGCGTCTCTGGCGGCGCAGCAGTACTACGCCATGCCGAGGAATGCGTTTTGGACGGTGATCAGCGCCTACACGGGCGTGGCTGCGACGGCGCCCTACACGGACCGCTGCGCGGCGCTGATACGGATCGGCATCGCCGTTTGGGACGTCTGTGCCAGCGCGCAGCGGTCGGGCAGCTTAGATGCACACATTCGGCGCCACTCGGTTCGCGCCAACCCGATTGGGCACTTCCTCGCGGAGCAACCGTCGATCCGCGCACTGTTGTTTAATGGTCAGACGGCAGCACAGCTCTATACTCGGCACATCCGCCCGTCGCTGTCCGGCGCGCTCGCCGCACTGCCCCAGTACGTCTTGCCGTCGACGAGCCCCGCGCACGCCGCGGTGTCGGTTACCGCGAAAAGCGCCACCTGGGATAAGGTGCTGCGCACCGTCTTGGTCGATCCCCCGTTGCATCACACTGACCGTTGAGGATATCCGCATGAACGCCCCATTCGCCCTACCAACCTCGATGCGTCACGTGACCTTCGAACGTCCGGGTCGTGCGGACGTGATGACGTTGACCGAGGGTCCTCTGCCGTCACCCCGGGCGGACGAGGTGCTGATCCGCGTCCAAGCGGCAGGCATAAATCGACCGGACATCATGCAGCGCGAGGGCCGTTACCCTCCGCCGGCGAATGCCAATCCCATCCTCGGACTGGAGGTCGCCGGGACGGTCGTGGCCTGTGGCGATGCGGTCACCCGCTATCACCCCGGCGACCGGGTCACGGCACTCACCAATGGCGGCGGCTATGCCGAATACGCGGTGGCGCCTGCCGCGCAGTGTTTGCCATGGCCCGTGGGCTTTGACGCGCTGCACGCGGCGGCGATCCCGGAGAACTATTACACCGTCTGGGCCAATTTGATGATGCACGGGCGTTTAAGCCCCGGGGAATCCGTCCTCGTTCACGGTGGCACCAGCGGCATTGGGGTCACGACGATCCAACTGGCACAGGCCTTCGGCGCGACCGTGTATGCCACGGCGGGCAGCGATCTGAAATGCGCCCGCTGTCGGGACCTGGGGGCTCGGGAGGCCTTTAATTACCGCGCCGGCGATTTCGCCGACGCGCTACTCACCGCAACGGCCAGTGCTGGGGTCGATGTCGTGATCGATATGATCGGGGCCGCCTATTTTGCGCAGAACGTGAACTGCCTACGCAAAGACGGGCGTCTCGTCGTATTGGCCACGCAATCGGGCGCTATCGTTCCGGATTTCAATCTACTGACGGTGATGCAAAAGCGGTTGGTGATTACCGGATCGACCATGCGTCCACGCACTACCGCCGAAAAAGGAGCGATCGCGGACGCGCTGTATGAACGCGTCTGGCCGCTGCTCGATGCGGGGCGTTGTCAGCCGGTGATACACGCCACATTCCCGCTTGCGGAGGTCGTGACCGCTCATCGCGTGCTGGAGTCCAGCGAGCACGTGGGTAAGGTCATGCTGCACGTCGCGGATTGAACGCTCTTTAGGCAAGGCCGGCAGACCGGACGACGTTTGCCGGTTACGGGTGAGCGGGGGGCGGCGGCTCAATCGGCTGCCCACTCTGCGCCCAGCCCGGGTAATCCCCGGTCAAATGCCACAGGTGGCGAAAGCCATCGGCGCGCAAGACGCTGATCGCCATGCCCGCGCGTCGCCCAGACACGCAGTACACAACAATATCGCGATCCCGATCCGCCGCTAAGCGCGGCAATGCCGCAGCCACCTCCGTATGCGGAATATTGATCGCGCCGGGTAGGTGACCGGCCGCATATTCGTCGGCCGATCGTACATCGAGAATCAGCGGCGCGGACGGGGATCCGAGACGCGCGACGAGTTCGCGCTGTGGCATGTCCGGGACATCCTCGGCCCGCACCGGCAGTGCACAGAGCAGAATCCACACCAAGCCCACACAGAATTTATTCAGACGAATCATTCGCGCTCTCCTTCTCGGCACACTGTCGCCAAATACGCGGTTTAACTGCCTTGACGTACGACACACGAGTGCCATAGTGCCGTGCGTCGTCCGGATGAACTCTAGTCGTGAAAACGTCGATTCTCGTCAGCTTGATCGTCTCGCTGAGTGCAAGCGCAACACCGGTTATCGGCCAGCTGTCCTCGCCGGCCGGGAGCTTGCCGGCATTGCGCGTGTACGCTTGGTCAGCGAATGGCCGACTCGTTGCGACGGCCACGTCGCCAGGCCAACCGATTTTTCATCTCAATCTTACTCCCGGACCATACCGTTTCTTCGTCACCCCGGCCGATCCGGGGGTTCCGCTGGTCTATGCCGGGCATACCGGATGTAGCGGGGAGGATGGCGTTGCGTCGTGTTCGCGGCACGGCCTGACTTGGGTGGACGTCAGGGGGGATCAGCCGGTTCGTGTGGACGTGGATGATTGGCGCATCGATGACGCACAGGCCGCGCAGTTGGATCATGCACTCCACCGCCCGGAAGGGGCTGGCGATGACGATCCGTCGGCGGGTGCGCCGCGATTCTTCGAGTACCCCGCCGCACCCTTACGACGCGCTCGAGCCCTTCAACTCGCGGGCAGCGACGCTCGAACTGACGAGCGACAGCGACTCGACGCCGCGTTGCAAGCCGCCCACATCAACTTTGCGGGGCGGTCCACCGTCGTTCAGATTCCGTGCGGGCCGGGTTGTGCGGTGGCACGGATCGTCGACCTCGAAACGGGTCGGGTGACCCCGATCCCCTCCAACGCGGATCGCGCCGGCACGGCCACCTGCACGGAACATCTCGCCTACCGTCGCGACAGCCGGCTTTTGCGGGTGACCTACGATGAGCCTGAGGGTGAACCGGGCGAGGCGTATTACGTCTGGGATCCCGAGACCGGCCGCCTGCGCGGCATCGGCACCCCGCCAGCCGGCCGTTGCGCGCCGAAGGCCGACGCTAGCCGCTGACCGGTCCATCGAACCGTCACCGAGCCGGTCGGTGTAGACTGTGGGTTCACGACGCTCCGTCGTGGCAGGTGCAGCCTCATGAAGTTCTTGACCAACATTCTCATGAAGGGCCTGGCGACGGTTCTTCCCATCGGCCTGACCGCCTATGCGATCTGGTGGCTGATCTCTAGCGCCGAGTCGGTCATGCACGCCTTGATCCACTTGCTGGCGCCGCAGGTCGAATACCGTCCGGGCATGGGCATCCTTGCCGGCCTTGCGGTCCTGCTCATCGTGGGCACGCTGCTGAATGCGTATATCGTTCGGCGCGCCTTGTCCTTGTGGGACGATTTGCTCTCGCGCATCCCGGTCGTCAAGACGGTGTACAGCGCATTCCGCGACATCATGCGGCTATTGCCCTCTGGCGAAGGTCAGCGAGATCTACAGAGCGTGGTCGTTTATAAGGTTGGCGATGCTCGTATGCTCGGATTCATCACCCGCGACGATTTGCCCGAACTGGAACGCCAAGCGGGCGGCATTGACCTCGTCGCCGTTTACTTTCCCCTCAGCTACATGATGGGTGGCGTCACGCTGTTCTTGCCCAAACACTCGCTCGAGCACGTCGACATGCCGGTCGAAGCCGCGATGCGTCTCGCGATCACCGGTGGCATGGCGTCCACGGGTACCGGGGCACATGCATCGCGTGAGTCATCGATCAGCGGTTAACCCGACTGATCTTCGATCCCTCAAGGGTCAGGTTGTACATCAAGCCCTTGTTGGAAAACAGAAATCCAATGACGGGCTTCTGCAGCGTGCTCGTGTCGATTTCACCGCCAATGCCGACCGTCACAATGGCAATGGACGTATCCACCCCGACTTTCCAGCCCTCGCTCTCGCGGAAGCGGCGAAGCGCGTCCTCCGTCATGAAGAGAATCACGACGCTTTTGCGCTGAATCCCGAGCTGCAAACCCACCGACGCCGAAGCGATGTTGTAGTAGTCGATGGTCTTGCCATCCGCCACCAACACACCCTCACCAAACTCACCGCCGATCCCGTAACCGGCCTTGAAGACGCGCGGGAAAACGAGCATGCCGCGTGCTTTGGCGCTCAGTTCACGGGCCGTCGCGGAGGTCTGATTGAGTTCGTGTATCGCTTCACGTACCCGCGCATCGAGCTCGTCGCGATTGTGTGCCAGCCCCACCATCGGCAACAGCACCAAGCAAACCAGCGCCCAGCGGCGCAGTAGACTAAAACGCATCAACTCTCTCCGAAATAAGCGAGGCTCGGCCTTCAGGCCGACAGCGCCGTCGATAGGCGCAGCCGCGAATGGTGGTATGCCACGCCGAGGTGACGGACACCGACGGTATCGCGAGCAATGCGCCGCGCCTGGTGCATGAGTTGGGCTAACACATGCTCCGAGGCATAGGGTCCGCCGTGCGCGTAGTCGTCCGCGACACCCACGTGCAGTACCGTCAGGGCATCATCCGCATCCCGAGCATAGACGAGCACGCCCACCGCGCGCGCCAACGAACCTTCCTCGTGGACGGCCCATAGCGTCTGCGCTGCAGTCACGCCCGCGACATCGACCCGCAATCCGTCGCCATCCTCGACCAGTTCCGGCACACCGTAACGCTCGATAGAGGCCGCGATCGCTTCCCGGACTCGGAACTGACCGCCGTTGAAATACAGCAAGGATTCCACCTGACCGCGCATCCACATCGGCACGCGCGCCTTGCATAGGATTTGATAGGTCATCGTCCGACCTCCGTCCGTCGCTCGTATCATTGTTATGTCAAACACCGCAGTCCCGTGGGGCGCGGCCCATCCCGCGACCATCCTGCGCCGACAGGCGGGGCTTGTCCATGATTTTTCCCGGCATCTGTGCAAAAAAGGGTTATGAATCAATGGGTTGATTGATGCTCGCGCGCCACACCCGCCCCACAGCGCGGTCCCATTCGTGCCGTCAACGTACGGAATTTATTCGCTTTTTTGACGCCCACATCGGGTGGAGCGCACACGGACTGCTGTATTCCAGGCGCAACGCCCGCCGAAGCCGACGTTGTCGGGGCTGCCCTGCTACCATGCCCGCCCTCGCCGACCGCGGCGACGGTCGATGGAGGTTCCCGTGTCACGCATCCACTGGCTACGCCGATTGAGCATTCTGGTTGGCCTGAGTTTGGCCACAGCCTCGTGGGCTACGCCGAAGACACCGCCGCATCCGGCGGCGTCTCCTCCGGCCCATGCGAACACCCCGCACAGCAGCACCCACGCAGCGCCTCACGGAGCGGGCGCGAACCACGGCAAGCCCAATAGCCCAACCAAATCAGGCAAACACGTCTCGCGCAAAGCCGATCCGGAGGCCGCCAATCATTCGAAGGGACCGCCACCCACGTGGTCCATCCGGCCGACCACCGGCACGCGAGCCCACGCGAGTGATGAGGAATACACCGATGCGGATCCACCGCCGTGGAATGCGCGCTGGGGTTGCGCGTTTGCCTCCGGTAGCGCGTCGTCGCTGCTCGCCTCGGTGGGCGTCGCGGACGATGCGTTGCGCGCGGTCTTGGTCGGCGATGGGGTGGAAAACGATCCGGGCACGGGCTGCGTCCCGTACGCGCTACTCACCAGCGAGGAATCGGGACTGCTCGCGATCGCCCTAGTGGCGCGTGACAGCGCTTCGCAGATCCCGCGCTTGCACGTCTACTCTCGCGAGCAACATCACGGTCCGATCACCGGCCGCGTTGATGTCTGGCCCCCGGCTGCCCACTATCAATTCGTATCCCTCGATCCGGACGATGCGATGTGGAACACCGGGGATGCCGAAAAGTATGTTCCCGCTGATCTCACGTATTCCTTGGTGTCGCTGACTCGATCGTTGGTCCAGCCGCTCGAAGCGGCGGTGGTCGCCGCTGCGGAGGTCAAGGTGATCACCGAGACTGACAGCGACAACCCTGAGCCGCACTTGGTCAGTGTCGAACTGGCGGACCGAGCCAGTGGTCGTTCGCTCGGCCAAGCACTGTGGGTTGATCGACCGGATTTGCCCGGCGGCTATTACGCCGCGAACGGCGAGTCCTACGAACCGTTGTTTTGGGTCAGTCCGGTGAACTTCACCTATGTGTCTCGGGGTGTTCATGCGACGGGCGCGGCAGCCGCGCGTGCCGCGTCGGTGCCGACCGGTGGGAAAAAGCCGAAGTCGAGGAAAAAGCTGTTGGCACAGCGTTTGCGGCATGACGCGCTGCACATCGGCGTTGACTACGTGGCGCCAGAGGGGACGCCCATCGTGGCGGTCGCCGATGGAACGGTACTTTTTGCCGGGTTTTTTAGCGGCTACGGCAATTTCGTCATTCTTCAGCACGGCGGCGGCTACACAACGCACTATGGCCATCTGTCCGCCTATGCGCCCGGTCTGACCGTCGGCGGCCACGTTAAGCGAGGACAGATCGTCGGCAAAGTGGGCGCCACGGGTCTCGCCAGCGGCCCCCACCTGCACTACGAAATTCGCCACGACGGCTCCTACATCGATCCGTTGGACCTCGCCGAGCCGTACTCGCTGTGGTCACTGCGCCCCGCCGACTACGGCTCCCTCGCGCGACGGATCTTGGAGAACACCTTGGTTCGCGAAACTCGCGCGGACCGCGCGCCACCCGTCAACGACAACCCTTAATTCGTCGACACACAGCCCGTGCACTGGAGCAGAAACGCCTGCTCCAGTGCAATTTCGTGGTGAGCCGCGTAACGGCCGGTCGCCCCACCATGGCCGGCGTCGAGATTCATGCGCAGTACGATCGGCGCCGAGCCTTGTTGGTAACGACGCAATTTCGCGACCCACTTGGCGCTTTCCCAGTATTGCACTTGAGCGTCGTGCAAGCCGCCGGTGACGAAGAGCGCCGGATAGACCTGTGCACGGACATTGTCGATCGGTGAATACGCCGCCATCGTCCGGTAATCGTCGGCATTGGCTGGGTCTCCCCACTCCTCGTACTCGAGCGTGGTCAACGGCAGATCCTCGTCGAGCATCGAGGTCAGTAAGTCAACAAAGGGTACGTGAGCGACGAGCGCGCAGAATTCGCTCGGTGCCTGATTGGCCACCACACCAATGAGCAGCCCGCCCGCACTCGCCCCCGTCGCACAGCAGCGCGTCGGCGACACGTCGCCGGCGGCGACCAGCGCGCGGCGCACATCGACAAAATCGTCGAAGGTGTGGTGCTTGTCTGCCAACCGACCTGCATCGTACCAAGCACGCCCCAA